>ERZ1023641.10-NODE-10-length-111267-cov-18.984777_pt1 | contig 111267 bp, 92 predicted proteins | sample MGYA00380335_ERZ1023641 | MGnify/ENA primary metagenome ERZ1023641 (study PRJEB33179, sample SAMN07448970) | human gut metagenome | biome: Human-gut; feature: Human associated habitat; material: Faeces | host: Homo sapiens | place: India: Bhopal | collected... | reverse complement strand
TATACAGATAATGCTGATAATAAGAATACAGAACCCGATGTAACAGGACAGACAGCACCTTATGAGTTTACGGTTGATACAACAAAGCCTACAGGAAGTGTTACGGCCAAATCAAGTGAAGGCAGAACAGAAACTTGGAGTAGTTTGATTGACACTCTTACTTTTGGCTTCTGGTCAAATAAGAAGATTTCTATTTTCGGAACATCAAACGATGTAACATCTCCTATTGCTAGTGTACAGTACTATATGCCTGTTGCAACTAATGCAAGTGATGAAACCTCTGCTCTTGATGCTAAGAGTCTGGATAATATTAGTTCGTGGAAAAGCTTTAATGGTTTTGATGTAACAGTAAATAAACAGTTTACCGTGTACCTTAAAATTACTGATAATGCCGGAAACTATACCTATGTTGGAACAAACGGATTAATTGTTGATGATCAGCATCCTGTAGTAGAATCAGTTGCTCCTGAAATAACAGTAACACCTGAAAAACCTATTAACGGCATTTATAAGGATGATGTTAAGGTTTCTATAAAGGTTGACGATCCAATGGTTAGTGGTACATACTCTGGCTTAAAAGAAATCACCTATAAGGTGTTTGACAGAGCAAGTGCTACTCCAAATACGCCTACACAGGAAGGCACACTATACACTTTTAGCAATTCAAATCCGAAACAGTCTGAATTACTGAAGACATGGACAGGCAATATAACTGTTAAAAGTGCGAAGAACAACAGTAATAATATTCAGATTGTTGTATATGCAGTTGATAATGCCGGAAATGCCGGTGATAACTCTCAAAAAGGTTCATCCGGATATACTGTTATCAAAATTGATACAACTGCTCCTGTTATAGATATTTCTTATAACAATAACAATGCTGACAGCAACACTTATTTTAAAGATAACAGAGTCGCTACAATCAAGATCACAGAGCGTAATTTTAATGCTGATGATGTTAAGATTAAAGTAACTAAATCCGGTAGTGAGGTTAAAAATTCACTTGATTGGAAGGATATTACAGGTTCGTACAATCTTGATAATTCAACGCATACAACTACTATTACCTATGGTGCTGATGGTGATTACACATTTGCGATTGAATATATTGACCTTGCGGGAAATAAGTGTACAAGCATTAATTTTGCAAATGGAACAGTAGCAGAATCAAAGTTTACCATTGATAAAACTTTACCGACAGTTGAAGTTTCTTATGATAACAATTCTGCACAAAACAGTAATTATTATAAAGAAAGCCGTACTGCTACGATAGTTATTACTGAACATAATTTTAATACTGATCGTGTTGATGTTACAATGACAGCAACTGATGATGGTGTAGAAAAAACTGTTCCTAAATTAAACGGTTGGACTTCAAATGGTGACAGACATACGGCAACAATCAATTATACTGATGATGCTAAATATACTTTTGATATTGCATTCAAAGATATGGCAGGCAATGATGCTGCAGATTTTGCAAACCAGACATTCTATGTAGATAAGACAGTTCCTTCACTTGAAATAACAGGTGTTAAGGATAAGTCTGCAAACAGCGGAGATGTTATACCTGTTGTAACATATACTGATACCAACTTTGATGATAGTCAAGTGAATATTACTCTTGTAGGAGCAAACAGAAAAGATGTTGCTTTGTTAGGCAACTATTCGGATATTCATAATGGCAAGGTTTTTACATTTGATAATTTTGCCAAAGAGAAGGATATTGATGACATATATACTCTTTACGCAACATTAACGGATAAGGCCGGCAATACTTCAAAGAAGTCAATAAATTTCTCGGTAAACAGGTTTGGTTCAACGTATGTACTTAGTGACGAAACAGCCACACTTAATGGTTCTTATGCAAAAACACCGATTGATATTATGTTATCTGAAATCAACGCAAATGAACTTAAAAACATAAAAATTACTCTCTTTAAGAATGATAAAACAATTGTTCTTGAAGAAGGAACTGATTACAGGATTGATGTAGTCGGAGGAGATGGACAGTGGTATCAGTACAAATACACAATCTTCAAAGAAAACTTTGAGGAAGATGGTGTTTACAGACTGACTATTTACTCTGAAGATGCTGCCGGAAATGTAGCTGAAAATACACTTGATACTAAAGAAACGGAGCTTGGCTTTGGTATTGATAAAACTCCACCTACAATCAATGTTAACAATCTTGAAAGTAATAAAACATATGCTTTAGAGAGGTTAAAGGTTCAAATGACTGTTGATGATAATTTGAAACTTGATTCAGTGGTTGTATATCTTGACGGAGAAGAGTGCCAAAAATGGACAGGTGAAGATTTAGAGAAGATTGTAACAGATAACGAAAACTTTACCTTTGATGTTTCGGGCAATTCAACCGGGGCACACACTGTTAAGATTTTGGCAACTGATTCAGCAGGTAACGAAAGCATTGAAGAAATCAATGATTTTTATGTAACTACAAATATTTTTGTTCGTTACTATAACAACAAACCTTTATTCTTCGGTTCTATTGCAGGAGTAATTGTAGTTGTAGGTTTGATTGTTTTCCTCGTAGTTTTCAAAAGAAGAAAAAAAGAGGATAGATAAAGCAAAACTATATTACTTAAGTGAATAAAGTCCGTATCTCATACTCATTAGTATTTGATGCGGACTTTTTAAAAAATAATACATATGTATTTGATGGGTCAATATATGAGAAATGATAAACAACAGCCTTTAACAGAGGCAATGTATCATATCTTATTATCTGTATTTGAACCATTACATGGTTACAGGATGAAGAAAAGTATTGAAACAATTACTAATTGCAGATTAATATTAAGTTCCGGTACATTATATGGTGCATTAATAAATCTGCTCAATAATGAATTGATTTCAAAACATAGTATCAGCGAAGGAAAAATAGAGTATGTTATAACTAAAAAAGGTCAGAAGGTCTTTGTGGAAGAAATAAGACGATTAAAACTGTTAATTCAGGATACAGAAATAATGAAAGCCCTATAGAAAATACTTGGATTTGTTTATTAAATGTATGTCAATTGTATCATTTTATCAAAAGAGCATACTAAGTATGGTAAGCTCTACTTAAGAGGTGAAAAGGTTGAATGTTTTTGTAGTATATGTTCCGAAAGTCATTTTGCTTTTAACAGTCTGGATTCCTGAATACGAATTAAACGTAAAAATAGTATTAACGCTCTTATGTATTTTGAATTTTATTTTTGTTTATGACATTGCAAAGCCGGGGCATAGCGGCAAAGTTTATAAATTCACGGATAAATTTAAATTTGAAACAGGTGAAATAATAGTTTCTGCTTTACATCTTATTCTTAAGCTTACGTTTGAATTTGTTGCTATTTTGTCGGCGACTTGGATACCGGCAATTTTTGAGGGTTTATTGACTGTGTTTATTCTGTATGAATTAATTAACAATATAATCGACGCAATTAATAATAAAAATTGAAACAAATATTGGAGATAGGGAGTGGTTGAATGCCAATAAAAATTATCAAAGGCGATATAACAAAAATTGAATGCGACGCAATAGTCAATGCAGCAAATTCTACCTTGCTCGGCGGTGGCGGAGTTGATGGAGCAATTCATAAAGCGGCAGGCAGACGGTTGTTGCTTGAGTGTATGAAACTCGGAGGCTGTAAGACTGGACAAGCAAAGATTACAGGGGGATATAAGCTCCCTTGCCACTATATAATTCACACAGTCGGACCTAAGTGGAAAAACGGTAAGAATGTCGAGAAAGAACTTCTTGGGAGTTGCTACAAGGCGTCACTGACGCTTGCCAAAGAAAACGGATGCAGTTCAGTTGCTTTTCCTTTGATTTCAAGCGGTGTATATGGATATCCAGTAGATAAGGCACTAAAAGTAGCTGTTGAAACAATACGTTCATTTCTTACTGAAAATGATATGCTTGTATATATGGTTATATTTGATAATGAAACATATCAGATTTGTGAAGAACTGTTTTCAGAAATCTGTAGCAGTTCCTGATATTAATTAGATTTGTTAATATAATTGTAAAGTCAAAATTAAGTAAAAAATAAAAAACAGCCGTATGGCAACATTTATATTTTGTTGACTTTGGCGGCAGAATGGAGAATATAATGTCAAGAACGATAAAAATTAAAGGTGTCGGAAGAACTACTGTTGAGCCTGATTTTGTAGTGTTGTCATTAAAAATTGAAACAAAACATAAATAATATGAAGCTGCTATTGAAGAGAATACCCGTAAAATTACAGAACTGAATTCTGCGTTGGAAAAAGCAGGATTTGAAAAAGGCAGTGTAAAAACAGTCAGCTACAATGTTCGTATGGACTACAGTACATATAGGGACCGAAAGGGAATGTTTCAAAAAAATTTTGAGGGATATGTGTGCAATAACAGCCTTAAGATTGAATTTGACTTTGATTCTGTTATCTTAGGAAAAGCATTGAACGCTGTTTCAAAGTGTCTTTCAGAACCACAGATGGATATTTCTTTTACTATAAAAGACAAAGATGCAGTCAGCGACAGGTTATTGAAGTCTGCCGCCGTTAATGCCAAGCGAAGGGCTGAAATCTTATGCAATGGTTGCGGTGCAGAGCTCGGCAAGCTTATAAGTGTTGATTATGATTGGAAAGAAATTAAAATTTCCTCACGGGCGGATATTAGTACAGATGGTATGGGTGAAACCGCCATATTGTCTGCACCGGCAGCATCCAGACCAATTCCGCCACAACCTCAGATTCAGCCTACGAAATTTGATGTGAGTGATTCGGCTGCCTTTGTCTGGGAAATACAGTGATATTAAAAATGGTGAAATAATGATGAATAAAAATGAGTTAATATCTTGCTTTCAAGATACATTAAAAAGGGCACATAGCAATGTGCTTAAAGATAAAACTGCTGAATCCTGTAGAACAAATAAAATATATAAAGAAGGATTTGTATCAAATGTTCCCCAAAGGAACGAACATTCTGATATTATCGTTGAAAGCGGTACAACATTGGCTACTGCGAGGAAATATTTACATATTGGAAAAACTGCGGTATTAAATTTTGCCAATCCTGAAAATCCGGGAGGTGGAGTTCAGTATGGAGCTATGGCGCAGGAGGAGTGTCTGTGCAGAAGCAGTAACCTTTATCCGTGTCTTTGTGATGCGAGTGTTTTTAATGATTATTATGAGTATCATCGTAACCTTAAAAATACTTTTTACTCAGATCGATTGATATATACTAAAGATATTACTGCTTTCAAAGATGACAATGATATTCCTCAGATATTACCGGAGCGTATGTGGTTTACAGTTGATGTGATTACATGTGCAGCTCCGTACATTGCAAAACGGAAATACACTAATTCAACAGCGCTGCTTCTTCTTTTCAAAAGCAGAATAAGAAATATATTTGAGGCTGCAAGAGATAACAAAGCGGATGTTATTATTCTCGGCGCATTTGGATGCGGTGCATTTAAGAATCCACCGCTTATTGTAGCCGAGGCATTTCGTCAGGTCATCTGCGAACAGGATTATTTTAAATGCTTCAGGAAAATTGTTTTTGCAATAAAACCGACGGGTGAACATTGTCCTAATCTCAATGCATTTACAGGGCAGTTTGATATGTATTCTCCCGATGCAAAAGAAAGATGCTCAGTCCTTCCTGTATCTCTGGAATATAGATTTCACAGAAAGCCAACATTATTAAATTGTGCTAACAGAGCAGTTGAACAGAATTTTTATGGCTGGCAAGCAAAGAACAGATATTTTGGAAAGCAATTTTCAATTTTAGGAGATTCAATAAGTACACTTTATGGATATAATCCAAAGGGTTATAATGTTTTCTACAGTGGAGATAATTGTGAGAAATCCGGCGTCAGGGAAATGGCAGATACTTGGTGGGAGCAAGTAATATCATTTTTCGGAGGAGAATTGCTTGTTAATAATTCATGGTCTGGGAGCAGAGTGACAAAACTGCCGGGAAGAAACGGCTTGTTTCCGTCTGCATGCAGTGACGAACGCACTTCCTCTTTGCATATCGATTCAGTGACGCCTGATGTCATTATCGTATATCTCGGAACAAACGATTGGGCATTTGGTGCAAACACAGGAAATGATACTCGCATTTTAGGTGAAGATGACAATGAATTATTTGACCTCGCATATAACAATATGTTGAAAAGACTAAAAACCAATTACCCTCATAGCGAGATCTGGTGTTGCACTTTGAGTGAAACATTTATGTCAAAAAATCCTGATTTCACATTTCCGCATAAATATTCAGGGACGCACATAGAGGAATACAACGAAATAATACGAAAGATATCATTTCGAAACAAATGCAAATTAATTGATTTGTATAGATGTAGAATGCCTTATGATTCCATTGACGGAACTCATCCGACAAGTAAAGGAATGAGCACTATAGCAACTGTTGTAATTCGGGAGATGACTGGAGACGAAGCGGACTGCTTTTTGGATTGCCCAAATAATCAACACAATTTTATTGTCGCTGAAGAATATACGGGCGACACAGATTATGTATGTACAAAATGCGGAAAGGAGAAAACCGTAAGTACCGCGTTTGATATACAACCTGATAATACGGATATAAAAGCTGATGAATCCGATTATGTGTTGTTGGATTCGAATATAACCACAATTCTTTATTCCGATACATTGCGGCTGACAATTGAGAGTACTGGTAAAACAGTACAATTCCGAAAAGATGTAGTTAGTGTTGGCAGAAGCCTCTCTTGTGATTTGCCCCTTAACAGCAAAAAGACAATTGCTCGGCAGCAGGCAACTTTCTTTTATGAAGATGAGATGTGGTTTCTGCGTGATGATTTTTCGACTAATGGTACTTGGATAAACGGTGCTCGTATGCAACCTGGAAAGAAATATCAGCTTTTCGCAAACGATGAAATCAACTTTGCAATGTCCGAGAAAGTAATTTTCTATCAACGAGAGCAATCTAAACAATCTACGGAAGATGCAGATGCCAAAACTCTGGCATTTCTGGAAGCAGGGATGGCGACATTTGCGAAGTCTGAACAAAAAGATGAAGTAGCATTTAAGCTTATCGTTGCGGCATTGTCCAATGCTCCTTTGTATTTTCCAGTTGAAATTGATGTTGAGGCAATGTTAGGAAATGTTGACGCTGCAAAACTCAAACTGGGAGATACTTTGCAGCCTCAAAAGGATGTAAAAATGCGCATTCTTACTTTGGCTCTTGAGAGTGGTGATGAGTTTGTGCCGATGTTTACCTCCAATGACGAGGCGAACAAAGGACCGAGTGCATCAATTATTAGATACTATCCTCAGGACTATTTGCCAATGCTTGTTAAGATGGATAAGCCGGTGATAATCAATCCGTTTAATGAGTTCAGGTTTCTTTTGAGCAAGCAGATTATTACAGAAGTTCTTCTGCCTCTTGTCCAAAATAAAACAAATACATCCTATAAAACTTTTCAGCAAGAGGAAAAGCAAGACAAATATTTGGGAACAGTAGTTGGCGGTAAATATTCAGTAATTAAGTTGATAGGTCGAGGCGGTTTTTATTCGGCATATATTGTTCAAGACATAAAGAGCAACAAGAGATGGGCAATGAAGCTATGTGATAAAACGAACAGAAATTATAGTCCTGCTATTCGGAAAAAAATACTTCAGGAACCCCATATGATGATGAAATTGAATCATCCGGCAATACCGAAAGTAGTTGATATAGGTGAAAACGATGAAAATATTTTCATCGTCAGGGAGTATATTGAAGGTGTGACCTTGGAATCTGTTGTGAGAGAATGCGGAGCACAATCGGCTGATAAGGTTATCGAATGGGGGAAAGAGATTTGCGACATGCTCCGTTATCTTCATAACTTAATTCCTCCTCATATCTACTGTGATATAAAGCCGGCAAATGTAATTCTTATGCCGGATAATCACCTAAAGGTGGTTGACTTTGGCTCTGTACGAATTTATGACCTTATGAAGAATAGGGATACTTGTTGGTGGGGAACGATAGGTTATGCTGCTCCTGAGCAGTACGGCGGATGTCAACAGACAGATGCAAGAACAGATATATTCGGACTAGGTATGACAATGCACCATCTTGTTACCGGGGTTGATCCTAATCAGCCACCGTATGAAACAAAGCCGATTTGTCAGATTAATCCTGATTTGCCAAAAGGATTAGAATACATTATCTCAAAGTGCATTCAACCGAATCCGGATGATAGATATCAAAATTGCGATGAGTTGATGGATGATTTGAATAATTATATGAATCTGCCAAAGAAAAGTTTTTTGGGTAAACTATTCGGTAAAAAATAGAGAAGAAATTATAAAAAATACTTGTGCATTGCATGACGTAATGATTACGAGATTTATTATTTTCGCTTGTTATTTGTATATCAGTAATGAAACATAGAAACATACATCAAATTTACTAATAATATTTTGATTTGTGTATAAAAAAGGTTGCAGAGGTTGTTTAAGATTTTTGCAACCTGTTTTTTGTAGAATACAAATGCATCATTATAAAATATTTGTTATGCTCGTACGAATGATAAAATAGAAAAAATAAGTATCAATGTACAGCATAAAAAACTTGCAAATATAATTAAATTACTCTAATATGTTATATATAAAGTAACACATTAAAGGGATTGAAGTTGGTTTATGAAGCAGAAATTATTTTATGAAGCCTTTACTAAAATGTACAATTACGGCGGAGAAAGTCTTTGCAACCATCAGAAAGAAGAATTCTATCGACTCCTGTTTAAAGAAGTATATGCGATGGTTGAAGATGGAATGTTTGATAACGACGCTATCAGAAAAATAACCTCCGGAAATAGTCATATACATAGGAGGGTTGCAAAGAAACTGGTCACACCTGAAGGCTTTGAAGTTTTTCGTGCAAAAATAGAAAAATCCTATATTCCATATATAGAGAATAAAGAGCAGATTTTAGCTGAAGTTCTGGAAATATTTTATGCAGATAAAAGCATATCTGATGATATAAAATCCAAAATTAAAAACAGTCTTACCGATGCTTCTGATTATCAAATTTCAAGAGCTTTAGCAGGAGTATTGATTTGTCTGGATTACTCTGACTATTTGATAGAAAAAGGTAAGAATCAGTTTTTTAAAATTGATTTTATGAGATTATCAGCGGACGAGCCTCCTGCACGGTATCCACAATTTATTACTGAATCACCTGATTCAGTAGTATTAGACTTTATTGGTCGTGAGGATGAACTTGACGAGTTATCAACATCTGTTATTGAAAAACAATTGAATATACTTGTGTCTGCTGTCGGCGGACTTGGAAAAACAGAACTTGTAAAAAACTTTCTCCGTACAGTAGTTAATACAGAAACCAAAACAAGCGGAATTGAGATAATTGCTTGGGTTCCGTATAATAACAATGATATCAGACTTTCTATCAAACAGGCTCTTCATATGCAATGCGATCTTGAAGAAGTATGGTTGGAAATGCAGAACATTTCAGCAAAATACGGAAAAAGTTTGTTGCTGGTGGTTGATAATATTGAAACTGTTGAAAATGATGAATACCTGAAAAAGTTGAGTTGTTTGCAGTGCAGCATCATTGTAACAAGCCGCCTGAGAGCTTTACCCGGATTTTCTAATGTTATGGATTTACAGCCTCTCACAATGAATAAGTGTCGAGAGCTGTTTTATAAGCATTATGAATTCAATGAACGAGACAATGAAACGGTAAATGACATCATTTATCTTACTGCAAAGCTGACTATTATGATTATTTTTATTGCAAAGGCGGCACATCTTGAAGAAATGTCTCTTAATGAATTGTATGGTAAGTTGGTAGCAAAAGGATTTAAATTAAGTGATGAGGATGTGTCATGCGAACACGAAAAATTGCAGAATGACGATACTATTATCAGACAAATGTGTATTCTATTCTCATTAGTAAAATACAATGATACCGATAAACAGCTTCTTACATATGCTTCTGTAATTCCTAATCTGGAGTTTAGCTTTCCAGATGCAAAGAAGTGGTTTAAGGTAAAGAAGAATAGCTGTCTTATGCGATTATATAAAATGGGAATGCTGGAATATCATATCAAAGACAGAAAACATATTTACCGGATGCACTCGGTTATTGCAGCGGCTATACGAGAACAGCAAAAGGAAATCTTGTACGATACTACCGCTCCTTTTATTCATAAATTATCTGAAGATATGGAGTTAGGTGATGAATGGGGCAAGGGTTATACTAAATTTGAGTTGATTCCTTTTTCATGGTCTGTAGCAGATATATTTGAAAATCACTGGGGCACAGAAGATGACGCAACTTTTCTGCTCAGACTTTATTATATCTGTTTTGAGGCAAGCAACTATCCGTTATGTAAAACCTTGATTGAGAAAGTAATAGAAATTGATAAAACAATCGGGAATACTGAAATGCTAATAAGGGATTACAAGAATTATGCGGAACTGCTTTTAAGAATTGACAATGATGCAGATTCGATAAAGATGCTTGATATTGCAAGGGGGTATATGGAACAGCTTGATCCTACCGGCAAAATGAAACGCGAGTGGGCATATCTTTGGCATCAATATGGAAATGTTTATTATCATTCAGGTAAACCCAATAAAGCGTTAGACTATTACACTGACGCTTTGGAATTGGATTTGAGTATTCCCAACATTCCGCCTCGTGAGCTTTCAACTGATTATTCCAGTATAGCAACAATTTTTCAAGTTTATGGCGATCTGCCTACAGCGTATGAAATGATGCAGAAAGCTATTTCCGTTGAAGAAATAGATGATGAAGATTCAGAGTCGATAATGAATTACTACTATATGGCAACTATTTGTACTGATTTTGTTGCAAACGGATATGATGAATACTGTGACGAAGCACAGGAGTGTTATGAAAAAGTTATAGCGTTCAGAGAAAAGCACCTTTCAAAGCATAGCAATGATTTAGCTGATGTGTATATGGAGTATTCAAATTTTCTTTACCAAATTTCTGATAATAAAAATGCAAGGAAATACTGTAGAAAGGCTTACGATATATATTTTTATCTATACGGTGAAGATAGTTATCATATTCTTCAATGTATGAGTAACGAAGCTTTGATTCTGGCAGCAGAAGGTAAAGAAGATGATGCGGTGTTACTTTATAGAGAGATAATTGATAGGATAAAACAAATAAGCAATATTCCTTTGAGTGATTTATGCAACGACTATCAGAATTTTGCAGATTTGTTAGAACACTCGGATGAATATGAAGAAGCAAAGGAATATTACTTAAAATGTATTGACCTTGTAAAAGAAGCCTTTTCTGACGATAGTCCAAGATTATCACAGCCATACTTAGGACTTGCGAATTGTTGTATGGGTTTAAATGATTGCGAATCTGCTATAGATTATTTGTTGCAACTAAAAGCGTTTTCAGATGAGGATATGCTTTTAAAGAGAATAATGTATTATAAAGTTGGTACTTGTTATGTCCTTCTCGAAAAATATGATATGGGAATAGAATATTTCAATAAAGCAATTTCATTGTGTGATGAAAATGGAGAAACATACCTTGGATATATTTATGTAGATATGAGTAATACATACCATTTAATGGGGAAAGAAGATGAGGCTTTATATTATGGGAATCTTGCCGTAGATTTTGAAAGTAAATTTGATGATAAGTACCTGTCTGAGTATGTTCACACATTAAACGCATTTCTGCCCGAAAAACAGAACATTTTTTAGCACAGATTAATAATACTATTATCACTATAATTTAAGTATAGTAATTACTTGAATTGTAGCTAACAAAAATAATTCACACCTATGAATCAAGAAAATTACATTGATTCATAGGTGTTTTTTGTTTGGTGGCTTCCGATCGGAGAGTTATCTCAGCACCAAGCAAAATAAAAATTGAATCTTTTATGCAAGCAATGACTGAGAAATTGATTGTCAAAATGGAGTTTTGTACTCATTTTAACAGGCTCTCAATGCTCGGTTATGTTTTGTAATACCTCCGTTTTGATAATTGAAACGGAGGATTTTTTATGCCTGAAATAAACAAGAAAAGAATAATATTCAGGGCAAGACTTCCTCCGAATCGGATTTGAGTAAAGAAACATCAAATTCAATTCGGAGGAAATTATGAATAATACAGAAAAGATAATTGTATTTAATACATTAACAAATGAGTTACAGGAAGTCTATGTAACACCGGAAGTTGCACAGACTTTCAAAAGAACAGGCTGGAACATAAAAGACAATGATAAAAGCTTTTTTAAGCATGAAATACAAATGAGCGCTCTTGTTGGCGGTCAGGAAAATGCTTATGAAAATTTCAGGGAATTTGTCAGTGATACTAATAATATGCAAGAGACTATTGAAAAGCAATTCCTTATTGAAAAGTTACATAAAGCATTGGAAGGTTTGAACGAAACCGATTACAAAATCATTTATCTGCTCTTTCACGATTGCTTATCGGAAAGGGAATGTGCCGAGAAAATTGGCGTTTCTCAACCCGTATTGCATCGTAAAAAGCACAGAATTCTAAAAAAATTAAAAAATTTTTTAAATTAAGGGGTTTCAAAATGTCCGTTTCTTCCCCTATACAAGTGAGAAAAAGTATTATGACTTTTTTTAGTACCTTGAAAATTAAATATCAGTATATCAGATACATTCCTTCTGCTGTTCGGTACGGACAAGCCACATGAGCGAACACCTTTGCAGGTCTTCAGGACTCAGACATTGAAAGGCAAATTCAATGACGGCGATAACAGGCAGAGGGGACAATGATACTTCCGTCCAGTCACAGCTCGAGCGAGATAGAACCGTCGCAAGCAATGAGGGCGGCTGTGGGAGATCCTTACGGTGGTGAAATTCCAATGAGGTCAATATGCGTTGACCGTCTGATGTGTTCCCGGTTGGGGGATATTGAGGATAAATACCAACCAAAAGGTAAAGGTTGAACTTTTACTTTAATTTGAAAAAATTGCTTTGAAGCTTAATTCGTACTCGCCAACGGATTAAGAAGATAAGCATATGATTGCTAAATAAACGATTGATAGGACAGCAAGTGTTTAAAAGGTACTTGCTGTCTTTACATATCTATAGGAGGTAATAATTTTGATAGTAAAAAAGGAGAGGTCTATTACGCTGCCCTCAATCCGATTATAGGCTGTGAGCAGGGTGGTTGCCGACCTGTCATTATTGTTCAGAACAATACAGGCAATCTTTACAGTCCGACAACAATAATAGTCCCTGTTACTGCTCGCAAGAGAAATAAGACGCTTCCGACACATATAAAGGTTAAAGGTGCAGGTCTGCCTAAGAAATCAATTGCTTTACTTGAACAGTTAAGAACAGTTGATAAAAGCAGATTAAAAGAAAAGATAGGGGAGATAACCCAAACATCTTTGAACAAAATAGATAAAGGCTTACTTATCAGTTTAGGCTGTTTTGAGAACAGGAGGTGCAAAAAATGATTGGTTTTATTATAGGCTTGTTTGTCGGTGCGTTTATCGGAGTTGCATTAATGTGTCTTTGTAATGCCGCTTCAAATGCAGATAAAAATATGGAAAAATTGAATGAACTTGAAAAGGGAAAGGACGATGCAAATGATTGAAAGAATGGAAAACAGGGATTATGTTGATAAGGAACATATCATTGAATTGGAAGGACATAACGCAAAAATCTTTTTCTTGAAGCACAGCGACTCCAATGCCTTGAAACATGTAGAGGAACTTCTGCTTGATGCATATGAGAATAGAGTTTGCCGAAGTAGCGTTTAAGTGAAATAATTGAAATTTTTTAAAAACCAGTTGACTTTTTAGAATTAATCTCATATAATAATACTAATAGAACCCGACACGCCTCTCAACGATGCGTACCACGTCGGGTCGTTTAATTTTTCGGAGAATTATAGCTATGGTATTAAAACAGCATCAGCCGCCAATGACGATTGATGAACAGATAGAAAATCTAAAGTCATTAGGATTGATAATAGACGATGAGGAAAGAGCAAAAGGATTTCTTAACGATGTTTCATATTTCAGACTAATTAAGGCGTTTGGCTTAGGGTTGAAACAGAATGATTCAAAGTATATCAAAGATACTACTTTTGATGAAATTGTTGAACTATATCTTTTTAATGCTAACTTCCGACAATTATTATTTGCTCAAATTGAAAGAGTAGAAATAAATTTGCGGTGTAGATTAGGTAACTATTTCTCATTAACATATGGTAATTTCGGATACGAAGATAAAAATAACTTTAGAAATGAAGATTATTACAATTTAACAATGTTAGAAATTCAAAAAGAAATAAGCAGAAGTGATAAGGTGCCATTTGTGCAGAACTTTCAAAATAACTATGTTGATGGAAAAATTCCGATGTATGCCTTGGTTGAATTGTTTAGTTTTGGAACACTTTCAAAGTTTTTTAAGAATATGCAAAATATTGATAAGAAAGCTATTGCAAGCTCCTATGGAGTGGGGTATACATACTTTGAAAGTTGGATTGAATATATATCGTTTATACGGAATGTTTGTGCTCACTACGGCAGGCTGTATAATATAAATTTTTCAAAAACTCCGATTTTGTATAGACAATATACTCAAAAAGGAATCGGAAATATCAGAGTATATGCTGTTCTTTTGTGCTTGAAACACCTATTGCCAAATGACAGGCATTGGTACGAATTTGTGGATACTGTTGAATTGCTGTTTGATAAATATCCGAATGTAAAAAAAGAATTAATGGGATTTCCAAAGGATGATTGGAAAGATTTCTTATTAAGTAAATGAACACTGATTTAAGCCTTGTAAGTGTAAAAAACTTGCAAGGCTTTTTTTCGCAAATTATCTTCGCATTTCACCGCCATTGGTCTGGATATTACATTATATAATGGTATAATGTAATCAGAGAGAAATCTCAACTCAGACTAAGAATAGTGTTGGTACAAATGGGAAAGAGAGGTTAAAATGATTGCTACAAAACCGACGCAAGAAAAAACAATGAAAACAGTTTACTGCTTATACAGAGTATCAACTAAAGGTCAGGTTGATAAAAACGACATACCGATGCAGAAACAGTCCTGCCGAGAATTTGCCGAGCATCAGCCCGGATGGGTAATCAAGAAAGAGTTTCAGGAAAAAGGTGTTTCAGGATTTAAAGTTTCGGCAAATGACAGAGATGCTGTTCAGGAGTTAAAGACAGCAGCGGAAAATAAAGAGTTTGACATACTTCTTGTATTTATGTTTGACAGAATAGGACGAATTGATAACGAAACCCCGTTCGTTGTCGAGTGGTTCATTCAGCACGGCATAGAAGTGTGGAGCGTCAACGAGGGTGAACAGAGAATGGACAGCCATGTTGACAAGCTGATGAATTACATACGCTTCTGGCAGGCAAACGGCGAAAGTCAGAAAACATCAATGCGTGTAAAAACTCGCCTCCATCAACTTGTTGAAGATGGAATTTACACAGGCGGATGTGTTCCTTTCGGATATAGGCTTGTAAAAAGCGGTGTGGTCAATAAGAGAGGAAAGGAACTTCTGACTCTTGAAATTGACCCTATAGAAAAGGAAATGGTAAAAACCATTTTCGAGAAAACTGTCAAGGACGGCTACGGCTCATATGTAATGGCACAGTATGTTAATGACCGTAAAATGCTTACACATAACGGTGCAAAATTTCAGTCAAATACAATTAAGAGAATTTTGCAAAATCCAATCTACTGCGGTTACTATAACCGAGGCGGAGTCACCTCGAAAAGAGTTAAAGAATTGCAGATAATTGATGACGCAGTCTTTGATGAAGCACAGAAAATTCTTGAACAGAGGAAGTACACCAACGAGCAGAAAACTCAGCTTGCCCGAACAGCCAAATCTTCAACAATGCTTGGCGGTAACATTTACTGTGCTCATTGCGGCAAGAAACTATGTGCCAACAGCTTTGTAGACAGATATACAACAAAAGATGGCACAACTCATGACGGTGGCAGGAGATTCCGTTACCTATGCTCAGGCAAAGCAATGAAACGCAACGAGTGTGACGGACAGTCGGTATATTCAGCCACAAAGGTAGATGAAATCGTACTCGACGCTTTGCATAAATGCTTTGATAAAATCAAAGCAACACCAAAGGACGCGGCCATTGAGAAAAAGTACAGAACACAAATATCACAAATCAAGACTGAAATCAAAAGGCTGAATAAAGAAACCGAAACTCTGAAAAGAAAGCTCGGTGAGCTTACAGAGGAAATCGTAAATTCATTGTTGGGCGACAGCAAATTCACTCCCGATGTGCTTTCAATGGCTATTGAAACTACAAAGGGTAAAATCGCAGACAATGTTCAGCGAATAGCTGAAAAGCAGAATCAGCTCAATGACAAAGAAACCGATATGAGCAAGATTGATTACTACTATGAAGAATTTGTAAGCTGGGCTGACGAGTTTGATAACGCACCTGCCGAAAGACAGAGAATGATAATTTGTAAATTGTTCAAGGAAATTTTGGTAGGCAAGGAATACTCAGTACAAATCCTTATGGACTCTTCGTATGAGCAGTTTTTGATATAATTGACATTGACAATTCCAACTGATATAATTTAATTATAAAACAGATTACAATAAGAATATAAAAGGTTTAGCTACTGCCTTAACAGGTATATGAATATACACAGTCGAGAGCGCATGACTGTTAATCATGATGTCACTGGTTCGAGCCCAGTTGGGGGAGCCATAACAGAGTAGTTTTTATAGCTGCTCTGTTTTTTTCTTATCTAAAAGTTTGTCTAAATTACTATTATAGGGTTCTATGTCAATAGTTGGGTAAATCCGAAAAAGAAGAAATAAATGAACAAGCGATAGTATAAAGACTCTATGTCAATAGTTGGGGTAAACCCGAAAAAGAAGAATTGAAATGAACAAGCGATAGTAAATCAAGCTATCGCTTGTTTTTGCATTTGGTGAGAAAACATATGTAAAATACGGTTACGGAAACGCTTGCCACAGGAGCAACGCTATCGACGCTTATTAAGATGAATAAAGATGTGCTTGCCAAAGGCTGGAATATCCTTTATAGGCTGTTCACGATAATCGTGAACCTTATCAGTTAAATTGCCACAGCAAGGACATTTGTGAGGTTTTCGTTTTAACCGGCAGTTAATATGGATTGAATTATCAATTTCTTCAATTTTTTCTATATCAACATCTTGCAATCCTAAGAGTTTTTCGGTAAAATATTTGTAGAGCATATTTGTTCCTCCGTTTCTGGTTTCTAGTCAATTCCATTTTAACGGATTTTAGACAAATATGCTCTACTTTTTTTAAAATTATTTTTGTAGGATCTATTTGTTACCCCAACATTTATTATAGAGCCTAAAGCCACAAAACAAAAATCTACCGACAGAGTATTCTCTGTCGGTAGGTATTGCTTTTATTGAAATTTTAATTTATTATCATCATTACCCGGTAACAATACTTATGTTATCGGCTTTTTATAAACTAAATTTCGGACTCATCTCCAATTATGTATAATTTAGAAATCGTTAAAGTTTACATCGGAATTATCTCCTATACTATAGTATATCTAAATATAAACTTCCTCGTACATCGGTCTTATCTCCAATCTTTAGATTTTTATTAGATAAATTTTATCTGTACATTGGTACGACCACCATTAACAAAATTTTAAATTATATTAAGTTGTAATCATAATCTCGGATAAACCTGATTACCTTAGAATTGTGATTACTTTAAAACTCATTTTTACGAATAATAACCTAACAACTACTTTCGCAGACAATCTATATAAAAAATATGAAGTTCTTTTTTGTATTCGTACGCTTTGAATGCAATTGTTTGATTGGTAGTAATCGGAAACCTTGTCTGATTTAAATTAATAATATGTTTAATAACATTGAAATTATCAGCTGCCCGACAAACAAACGAGATATTATAACCTTTTCTAATGTATCAGGTTATTGTTTGTTTGGGGGAAGGCTCCGCATGAAATCTCTGATATATCTTATGTAATGGACTTTTACTTTCATATTAGAAACCTCCTTTTGTTCCTTTTCTTTGTCTATATTATACAGAATAAATCAACTGTTGTCAATATAAATATTAAAAATATTTATATTTTTATTTTATTAAAATCTATTGAAGTGCATTTTGCATTGTGGTATAATTAAATAGTTGGGGTATTGCAAAATACTCCTTTTATTGACTTTTTTGTTGCTGTTGTGTATAATAATTACATATTAATATGATTTTCAACGGATAAGAGGTGTGGTATATGATTAAGAAGTATAATAAACTTGTGAGAGATAAAATTCCGAAGATCATTGAAGAAAACGGTCAGATGTGTGAAACCGAAATTCTTTCTGACGAAAGATACCTTGAAATGCTTGAATTAAAGCTTTCAGAGGAGTGTACAGAGTATCAGATTGATAAAAATACCGAGGCACTTGCCGATATTCTTGAAGTTGTTTATGCCATTGCCAATGCAAGAGGTATGACAGATGGTGAACTTGACAGATTAAGACTTGCCAAGGCTAATAAAAACGGAAGATATAAAGATAAAATATTTATTAAAGAAGTTACTGAGTGGTAAATAAAAGCACGGTGCATTAAACGCATCGTGCTTATTTTTTGTGGTTCTTTGTCAAAAGTTGGGGTAAATTATGGTTTAGCGGAATACTTCACAAGGCAATTATGAAAGTTTGGTCGACCTTTTCAAAGGTCGTGGGTGTGGGCAAAGCCCACAAATACTTTCCGCTTACACAATCTGACGATAGCCAAACAGCGAGCTGTTTGGCGGCTTGAACACAACGGAGAATGACATTAAATGCGATAGCAACAAGAAAAGAAATTCGTTATTACATTAAAAAAATATAGCTTTTTTTAATGGCTACCGCCTGTTTTAACAAACTTGGTTTTAGCACGCAAACAGCGTGGCTGTTTGCGCCTGATAAATTGTTATATCGGAAGATTTTATGGGCGCTGCCCCAACCCGCAATTTTTGAAAAAATTGAGTAAACTTTTTTGCTTTTGGAAGGATAATTTAGCGTTAGCTAAATTTCAATGCCCGACCGACACTCTGCTAAACCACAATTTATTATTGTTACCCCAACATTTATTATAGAGCCTTTTTTGTTTGTTATTATTTACATATTTTCATCATAAACCGCTCTGCAGCCGCCGATAAATTTCGGTCTGGTTCTTGCGGTAAGTAAAATAGCGTTGCCGATATGATCAAGGCTCAGTCTTACGGGAACAGCTACTTTTTTAAGGTGCATACCTATTAATGTACCGCCAATGTCAAGTCCTGCGTCAGCCTTGATTTCTTCAAGAGCAACAGGATTTTTAAATGTTTTATATGCTGTTGTGGCAAAAGAACCGCCTGCCTTTGGTTGCGGAACAACATTTACAATTTCCGCATACGGAACGGCATCACGCTCTACAATGATTGCACGGTTCAGATGTTCGCAGCATTGAGCGGCAAGATAGATTTTCTTTTCGCTAAGCACTTCATAAATACCCTTGAAAACCTGCTCGGCAACCTCAAGATTAGAGTTTTTGCCGATAGTTCCTCCGGCAACTTCACTTGAAGAACAGCCGACTACAACTATACTGCCTTCCTTAAGTTTGGCAACATTACAAAGCTCTTCGCAAGCCTGTTTTGCTTGAGAATAAATATCAACTGACATATATATCAACTCCTAAATTATCATCTATACTTATTATAGCATTATTTTTATAAAGTACAAGTCTATTAACTTTTTAAGATAAAAATAATAGAATTTATATAACAATCTTGATTTTTTGGTAAATATGTTATATAATAAAGCTACAAAAATTTTTAGCAAAGGATGAAAAATATATGAATAGATTTGTATTAAACGAAACTTCTTATCACGGTGCAGGTGCAATCAATTCTATACCCGAAGAAATTAGGGGAAGAGGTTTTAAGAAGGTGCTTGTAGCGTCTGATCCCGACCTTGTAAAATTCGGAGTTACAAAAAAAGTTACGGATGTGCTTGAAAATGCGGGCATTGAATATACTTTATATTCAGACATCAAACCTAATCCTACCATACAGAATGTTCAGCACGGTGTTGAAGTATTTAAAGAGAGCGGAGCAGATTGTATTGTTGCAATCGGCGGCGGTTCTTCAATGGATACGGCAAAGGCAGTCGGCATAATTATTAATAATCCAGAATTTGCGGATGTTCGCTCGCTTGAGGGTGTTGCACCCACAAAGAACAAAGCTGTGCCGATTATCGCAGTTCCGACAACGGCAGGTACAGCCGCTGAAGTTACAATTAACTATGTAATTACAGATGTTGAAAAGAACAGAAAAATGGTATGCGTAGATGTTCACGATATTCCTGTAGTTGCAGTAGTTGACCCTGATATGATGTCAACTATGCCAAAAGGTCTTACCGCCGCAACAGGTATGGACGCACTTACGCACGCAATTGAGGGCTACATAACAAAGGGTGCATGGGCACTTTCCGATATGTTCCATTTAAAGGCAATTGAAATTATTTCAAAGTCTTTGCGTGGCGCAGTGGATAACACACCGGAGGGCAGAGAGGGAATGGCTCTCGGTCAGTATGTTGCAGGTATGGGATTCTCAAATGTCGGACTTGGTATAGTTCACTCAATGGCTCATCCGCTCGGTGCTTTGTACGACACACCGCACGGTGTTGCAAATGCCATTATTCTTCCGACAGTTATGGAGTATAACGCTCCTGCTACAGGTGATAAGTACAAATACATTGCCGCCGCAATGGGTGTAGATGGTACAGAGAATATGACTGTTGACGAATACCGCAAGGCAGCAGTTGACGCAGTTAAAAAACTTTCTCAAGATGTAGGTATTCCTGCGGATTTAAAAGAAATTGTCAAACCTGAAGATGTACCGTTCCTTGCACAGTCGGCATATGATGACGCTTGCCGTCCCGGCAACCCAAGAGATACCAGCGTAGAAGAAATTGCTGAACTTTATAAGAGTCTTATGTAATTATAATTCGGTAACAGAATATTTATATAACATTGAAAGCCTGCGATTTTCGCAGGCTTTTTGTATAACAAAAAATGCAGTCAAAACCGACTGCATTTTTTCGTATTATTTAGATTTTCTTTTGAAGATTTTGCCGTAAAGTTTGGTATCTTTAAAGCCTTTCGGTTGTTTGTCGGGGATTTCTTTTAAGCTGTTTACTACTTTCTTTATGCCTGTATATTCGCTTTCAAGAATTGTGCAGAGCGCATATGAGGCATAGGGGAGGAGAAGAACAATGTATGTCAGTATATACTGCGATTTTCCTTCGAAAAGTAAGTGATAGCCGAATCCTCCGAGTAATACAAGCGGCAGCAATACCGTAGAAATGTTTGTCTTTTTATACAGGAACATAAAGTAAATGCCGAGTGTAAAGAGTATAAACACTGCCATCATATAGAAGTTAAAGTACAATTCAAGGAACTGTCCTGTACTGCCGTCATAAACAGCCTTGCCAAGACCCTCCTGTACATCAACATTGTGTCCTTTAACCTTGCTTACCCAAATGCTTTCGTATGACGGTTCATTCCACTGACTTAAAATTTTGTTGCCAAAGAAATTAATTGCATATTCGGAATCGTTTTTCATTTTATTAAGACGGCTGTTAATATCTGACCATGCTTGCGATTCTGCGGCATCAATATCACAATTGTTGCTTGTATAAAGACTTAGTGCGATATTGTTGTACCAACCGGGAGCCATATAGGATTCGTTAAGTCCCATATCAAGATAAAGTACCTGTGAAACACCGCCCTTAAGTTCGGTGTTTGCTCTTGATGCATAGCTTTTGATTACAAGATTACTTGTACCGACAACGGCAATACAGAGAGCAAGTGCAAATGCGATACTCTGCCATTTTTTAGCCTTTACGGTGTGAATGATAAGCATAATTACAAAGGCAACAAGGTAAATTAAGTTGTTGTACTTTGCAAGTGCCGATACAACGAGCAGAACTCCGCAAGGGATAAGCACAAGATATTTATTGGTTTGGAAATATTTGATTAGGAAGTGTGACGCCCATATTGCACAGCACATACCGATTATGTTGCCGTATACGAATGTGCAGAAAAGTACAGGCTGAATACAGCCGGCAAGTGCAAGAATTACTATAAATTCAATTTTGTTTCTGCCGAAAATCTGCTTTGTGATTTTTGCAATGCCAAGATATGCCGCCGCAACGCAAAGTACATTTATAACTTGTAGAGGCATTGTGCTGTCTGTACCGAAAATTCTGTAAACGATTTCGCTTATAAGCACAAAGCCGAGTTGGAACGGATAGCAATTGTAGTATGAAAATCCGCTGTAGAAATCCTTGTTATAAAAATCGGAACCGTTATGTAAAAATGCATAATTGCCTTGTGCCGTTTGAGAGGCGGTTTCGTAAATATTGTAACTGTCTGCCGCAGGAATTGATTGTACAGAGAATATCCATACAAGTCCGATGATTGCAGAAAAAGCAAACAAGCCTGCCTCCATAAATTTCATATTTACTTTGGCGAAAAATGCGGTATGCTTATTAATCTTAAAAAGCAAAGCTGTAAATATCACAAGGCAGAATATATTTATTACAAATAAATCGTCTTGAAACAAAATAACTTCGGAGCTGTAGTTTGCAGGGTCAATAACGCAGGTTTGAAATATACTCATTATTGCAATGTAGCCAAAAACTAAAAACAGCAGTCCGCATATTATATTCACCGCTATGCTTTCGGTAAGGCAATGCTTTGCAACAGCAGTTTTAACCGTGGTTTGAGCCTTTTGCTTAGGCTCTTTGTTTTTTTCTTGATTAGTTGGGTTATTGCTCATTTTTGCACCTTCCTGTTAAAATTCTTTTTTTACAGAGCGCATAAAGAGCTTTCCGAGTGCGTCTTTAGGGTCTACATTGTCAAACAAAACGCTGTAAACGCTTTCGACAATCGGAAGCTCAACATTATTTTCTTTGCCGAGTTTGCACAATGCTTTTGATGTCATAACACCCTCGGCAAGTTTTTCAAATTTAATACCCTTTACATAATTTTCACCGTAACTGCGGTTATGACTCCATTTTGAGAATAAAGTTGCCTCATAGTCGCCGAGATGACAAAGTCCGTAGGCGCTCATTTCATTGCCGCCGAGAGCTTTTATAAGTCTTGCAATCTCTCGTGTGCCTCTTGCCATAAGCGCACCTTTTAATGACGCATAGCCAAAGCCGTCAAGCATACCTGCGGCAATGCCGATAACATTTTTAGCGGCCGCACCGATTTCGCTTCCGATAAGGTCTGTGCCGACATAAAATCTTATGAGTGAGCTTGAAAAACTGTTTACAAGCTTTTCTTTTATTTCGTGATTTTTGCTGTCGATTACCATACAGTTTGGAATACCCTTTACATAATCCTGCGGATGTCCCGGGCCTACCCATACGGCAATAGGTGTTTTTTCTTCGTCAACAAAGTCGCCGACAACTTGGCTGAGTCTTTGACCCGTTGCTGCCTCAACACCTTTCATACAAAGCACAATGGTTTTGCCATCAAGATTGTTTTGAGCGATGCTCTGCATATATGAACGCAAATGTTGAGATGAAATAGAAATAACAATTACTTCTGCGTGATTGACCGCCTTTGCAAGGTCAGAAGTAACCTCTATTGATTCGGGAAAAGTAAGGTAGTCGTTTTTATGTGTTGTGCTTAACTGTATAAATTCGGGAGCGTCGGCAAGTCCGCAGGAAATTACATTGTTGCCTATCTTATCAAGATACCAGGCAATGCAGCTGCCCCAGCGACCGCAACCCAAAACAGAAATATTCATTTATAATCACCTGAAATTTATTTTTTTAATAATATAAACGCAGCCCGCAAAAGGCCTTATCGGCACAAATGCAGGCAAAGTCTGCTTTTAATATGTAATAATATTAAATAAAAAACAAAATAACCCCGCCTGACCGTATGATTTTTATAATAACCTGCCTACGAGAAAGCAGGTGGGTGCTCTCCTTTAAACATTAGGCTTCCTTCTTCCGCCAAAGCGGGAGGTCTGCACACCGATTAAAGAGCCGGGCTCCCGATTTAAGAGTTGTAGGGTTATTTTAAAATCATTCACGCATCAGGCAGGGAATTTGTCAAATTGCCATTACTGATATTATATGACAGAAAGAGAAAAATTACTCTTCTTCGTCTTCCTCGTCATCATTGTAATAGTTTTCTTCAAAAATAGCAGCGATTCTGTCGAGCTTTTCATCGTCTTCGATTTCGGCAAGCTCTTCTTCACCGTCTTTTTCAAATACTTCCATAATATAGTATTCGCCGGGATCGTTTACAGCGTCTGCCGGGTTCTCATAGTAAGGGAAGAGTACATAGAACTTACCTTCTTCATTTTCAATAATATCAAGAATTTCAAATTCTATTTCTTCGCCCTCATCACTGATTAAAGTAATAAGATCTACATTAAATTCGTTATCCATAAAAATATATCCTTTCGTTTGCACTTAGCAAATAAAAACAGCATTTATATTATAAAACCAAATTAAAAAGAATTATAAAAAATAATTACCCATTGCTGTTTTAATTGTTCTAGATTATTTTACAATTTTTTAAGCGATTAGTAAAGCATTATTAGTATTTAATTAAAATTTATATTTTTTTTGCATAAATATTGATAAAAGTATTGATAAATTACAATTAGTATGATATATTATAGATATATTAAACAATAACTTCCTTTCAATGTGCTTGAGTACTCCATAAAATTACCTAAAAACCGGCGACTTCTCAGTCGCCGGTTTTTACTGTATGTAAAAAGTGTTCAGTTAAAATCAAACTTATTTGTATTATCATAGCTATAATTACGCTTGAAAAAACTTTTCAAAAGATATATAATGCTAAATAATGCTGTCTTTAAACAGATTATTGTGTTTATATAAGCGATATTTTAATTTTACGGCAAAATTACTCTAATGAAGGGTGGAACTATGAGAGCTTTTGAAAAATTACCTCCTAAGTTTCAAAATGATGAGGTAAAGCATTATTACGATATTATTGCCAAAAAGTCTTTTTCTCTTGTATTAAAAAGGATTACGGATATTATATTCTCCCTTATTATTCTGGTTATTCTTATAATACCGATTGCGGTTATTGCCGTAATAGTTAAAGCAACCTCGAAAGGCCCCGTTTTTTACAGGCAGGAGAGAGTTACTTCTTATGGCAGGGTATTTAAGATTTTTAAATTTCGTACTATGGTGCAAAATGCCGACCGTATCGGCACACTTGTAACAACAAGCGGAGATGCCAGAGTAACTAAGGTGGGCAGAATCTTAAGAAAATATCGTCTTGACGAACTCCCGCAGATTTTTAATGTACTTGCAGGCTCAATGACCTTTGTCGGTACTCGTCCGGAAGTACAGAAGTATGTGGATATGTACAAAGACGAATACAATGCAACCTTGCTTATGCCTGCGGGAATAACCTCGCTTGCTTCTATTATGTATAAAGACGAGGAAAAACTTTTACAAAATGTCGAAGATGCGGATAAGGTTTATGTTGAAACTATTTTACCCGAAAAAATGAAGTATAATCTTATGTATCTTGAAAATTTCGGCTTTTTGTCCGACATAAAACTTATGTTTAAAACAGTTAAAGAGGTACTTAGGTAACAGGGGGTGTATAATGAAAGAGCTAAAGAAAAAAATAAAGAGCTTTTCTTGTTACAGAAAGGTTTATATTTTTACTCTGTTTTTTTGTAATGTATCATTTTTACAAATTCCTGCGTATATTCTTGTAGCATTTTTGTTTTGCTGGGGCATATGGCTTACCTATTATAAGCAAAAAACAAACAATACATTTTTTAAACTGCGCTTTGGCTTGTGGGTGTGGGGATTCCTTGCGGTTTCTCTTTTAACCATGCTGTTAAACTTTACTTATACTATTTTTTACAGTGCGTTAATGTTTTTACATATACTGATATGCTTTTTTATATTTTACGGTATGCACACAGAACCTGATTTTGATTTCAAAAACGAGCTTTATACCGTGGCAAGAGGTATTGTGTATATTACTACAATTGCAAACTTCATCGGTATTTTCTGCCTTATGTTTAACATAAGGTTTGAATGGTACTGGATTAAGTTTACAATATACGAAAACAGATTTACGGGTATTTACATAAATCCTAATTTGCTTGGCTTTGTTTCCTGTGTAGCAATTTTTTGCTGTCATATTCTGTGTAAACCTGATTTTCAAAATGCGGTTAATCAAAGGAAAGTCAGCAAAATATGGATAGTAGCCTGTGTGTGTACAAGCTTGTTTTCGCTTTTGCTTTGCGATTCAAATGCGTCTATGGTACTTATTCTTGCATATATGATAGTTTATATTGTATATCAGTTTTTTGCTGCAAAAGACGGACTTTCTCCCGCAAAAGTCACGATGAGAATAGTGGCGCTTGTACTTGTAGGAACTTTTCTTGTGGGTTCTTCACTTATGTTCAGGGAAATCTGTCAGCAGGGGTTTGCTGTTGTTACGGCGAAGACTTATTCTTTACTTGATGAAATTACAGAAAAAGAGCAGTCGGATACCAATGAACAGCCAAAGCAAAATGATTCCGACAATAATAAAACCGCTGCGCCGTCCGACAAAGGGCCGATAACATTTGAACACGAAAATTCCAATATTGACAGCGGTCGTTTTAAGCTGTATAGAGAATCTTTAGATTTGTTCAAAATATCGCCTGTCTTTGGAATAAGTAACGGAAACATCGTGTTCTACAGTCAGGAATATGCAAACGGTACTTTAAAATATACTTACCATAACAATGATTTGCACAACGGATTTTTAACTATACTTGTATCTACAGGTGTGCTCGGATTTGTTATTTTCGGTATATTCGGTTTCCGCTTTGCAAAACACGCCGCACAACATTTATTTCTGCAAAAAAAGACCTTTAAAAATGACGCTTATCCGTGTATGTTCGCATTTTTAAGCGCATATCTTTTCTATGCGTTGTTTGAAAAGGCACTGCTTTACGATATATCGTTTATGGTAATGTGGTTCTGGCTGATAATGGGTTACACAAGCTGTTACATAGCTAAGTTTGAACCGATGCTTGAAACACGCTATCTTTTTCATCAAAAAAGACTCCACAGAAGTCTGCTTTGATACTTGTATAATTACAATTTTTAGGCTATAATAACCGTAGGTATGTTTACCTGCGGTTTTTATTTTTCTGAAAAGGAATTGATATAAATGAAATACGGATTTGTAAAGGTTGCGGCGGCTACACCTATTATCAGAGTATCTGATTGTAAAAAGAATACCGACGCAATAATTGCGCAAATAAAAGAGGCAAATATTGAGGGTGCCGCACTTGTGAATTTTCCCGAATTATGCATAACCGGCTATACTTGCAGCGATTTGTTTTTACAGCAAACTCTTCTTAAAACAGCAGAAAGCTCGGTTTACAGAATAATTGAAGAAACCAAAAATCTTGATATTATATCCGTTGTGGGCGTTCCGGTTGCTTTCAGGGAGGCTCTTTACAACTGTGCGGCAGTTATTTTTAAGGGCAAATTACTCGCTCTTGTGCCAAAGGCAAATATTCCGAATTATTCAGAATTTTACGAGGCAAGACATTATACAAGCGGAAAAAATACGGATTTTGAAATTGAGTATGCAGGCAGGAAAACTGTTTTGACCGATAAAGTTTTGTTCCAAAATAAAAATATGCCCGATTTTACCGTTGGTGTGGAGGTTTGCGAAGATTTATGGGTAGCGGAATCTCCGTCAATAGCTCTTGCAAAATCGGGAGCAACGGTTATTTGCAATCCGTCAACCTCCGATGATACCATCGGCAAAGCAGAATACAGACGCTCGCTTGTGAGAATGCAGAGCGGTAAGTTGTGCTGTGCATATATTTATACGGATTCAGGATTTGGGGAAAGCACAACAGACACAGTTTACTCCGCTCAGAATATAATATGTGAGAACGCATCTTTGTTGAGCGAAAGCGAGCGTTTTACGACAGGCATTACTTATGCGGATATTGATGTTCAAAAACTTATGGGCGAGCGCAGAAGAATGAGTACATTCTGCTACGACAATGAAAATATCAGAAGAATTTATTTTGATATGCCGCTTACCGATACAAAGCTCTCAAGAAAATTTGAGCAGACTCCGTTTGTACCGTCGGCAAAAGATGACCTTAGCAGAAGATGCAAGGAAATTATAACAATGCAGGCAACAGGACTTGCAACCAGACTTGCTCATACAGGAATTAAGAATGTTGTGCTCGGACTTTCGGGCGGTCTTGACAGTACACTTGCGCTTATTGTTTGTGTTCACGCTTTTGATATGCTCGGTATTGACAGAAAAAATATTCACACTGTAACAATGCCTTGTTTCGGTACAACAAAGCGTACCAAATCAAATGCCGAAAAACTTGCAGAGACTTATAATGTTTCTTTTGAAGAAATTAATATTACCGCAGCGGTAAGACAGCATTTTATAGATATTAAGCACGATGAAAGTGTAACAGACATTACCTATGAAAATTCGCAGGCGAGAGAGCGTACTAAAATTCTGATGAACCTTTCAAATAAGTACGGCGGTCTTGTAATCGGTACGGGCGATTTGTCGGAACTTGCGCTTGGTTGGGCAACCTACAACGGCGACCATATGAGTATGTATGCGGTGAATGTTTCTATTCCTAAAACACTCGTCCGTTACCTTACAGCGTACGAGGCTGAAATCAGTGACGGAGAATTAAAAACGGTTTTGCTTGATGTGCTTGATACACCTGTAAGTCCGGAGCTTTTGCCGCCTGATAAAAACGGAGAAATCGCACAGAAAACCGAAGATGTGGTCGGCCCTTATGAATTGCATGACTTTTTCCTTTATTACTTTGTGCGTTTTGGATTTACTCCGTCAAAAATATATTATCTTGCAAAGCATTCCTTTGCGGGAAAATACAATAACGATACAATCAAAAAATGGCTTGTTACATTTTTAAAGAGATTTTTCTCTCAACAGTTTAAGCGCAGTTGTTTGCCTGACGGCCCAAAGGTAGGCTCGGTAACGCTTTCTCCTCGTTCGGACTGGAGAATGCCAAGTGACGCAAGCGTAAGAATTTGGCTTGATGAGCTTGAAAATCAGTAAATCTGAAATTCAAGGGGGCTTTTTGTGAAATATTTTATTAAAAGAGATGTTTGTGCGGATTTTGGCGCTTTTGAAATTTATGACGAAACGGGCATAGAAAAATATCTTGCGGAATTTTCAAAAAGCAAACGAAGCCGAAAAATTATTATTCACAGTGCTGACGAAATTTTTGTTAAGATAAGATGCTTGTCGGTGTCAAACATTATTGCCTGCAATATAAACGCAGGCGGTAAAAAAATGCGCATTTTAATGGGCGTAAACCGCAATGAACTTGTTTGTATTTGCTCCGGTGTAAATTGGAAAATTTGCGGAAATATAGCGCAAAAAAGTTTTTCCGTACAGGATGTTGACAATACGGTTATTGCAGTGCAAAAGAGAGTATTTTCGAGTACGGAAAGTTATGAACTCGATGTGTATTCGCCGTCAAATGAACTGTTATCAATATCTGTTGCGGTTTGTATAAATATGCTCAATACAGTTGACAATCCCGTCAGACAGGCGGTATAATTATTAAGTACCCGATTTTTGTCGGGGAAAGTATAAATTCACAGGGGAGGATTTATTATGGATAGATTACTACAGCTTTTAAGTACAAACTCAGGCTTTACCACAGCCGAGATAGCGACAATGCTCGGTGAGCCGGAAGATTACATCAAGGCTCAGATAAAGGAATACGAAACTCAGGGCATTATCAAAGGCTACCAGGCAGTTGTAAACTGGGAGAATACCAAGGAAAACTATGTTGAGGCACTTATTGAGCTTAAGGTTACTCCTAAAAAGGATGCAGGCTTTGACGAAATGGCGAAAATGTGTATGGCATTTGACGAGGTGGATTCTGTGTATCTTATGGCGGGTACATATGATTTTGCGCTGATAGTTAAGGGCGAATCTATGCAGGATATCGCAATGTTTGTATCTAAAAAACTCTCCACAATCGACGGAGTGCTTTCAACAGGCACACATTTCATTATGCGTCGCTACAAAGACAGCGGAATGAATCTCATCGATTTTGAAGGGTCGGATGAGAGGAGTTTAATTCTGTGATTGACTATTCAAAATTTTTAAATAATTCTATACAAGAAATAAAACCGTCGGGTATTCGTAAATTTTTTGATATTGCAAGCGAAATGGACGATGTTATCTCTTTGAGTATCGGTGAACCTGATTTTCAGACACCGTGGCATATCCGTGAAGAGGGTATAAATTCTCTTAAAAACGGCAAGACTTGGTATTCACCGAACCGTGGTTTCGCACAGCTTAGAGAAGAAATTGCCAATTATTATGCAAGACGCTTTAATATATCATATGAGGGCAAAACACAGGTGCTTGTTACAGTTGGCGGCAGTGAGGCTATTGACCTTGCTTTCAGATGTCTTGTTTCAGAGGGTGACGAGGTAATTATTCCCGAGCCGTCTTTTGTTTGTTACGAACCGCTTACTCATATGGCAGGCGGTAAGGCAGTTATAATTAATACAAAGGCCGAAGATGAGTTCAGACTTAAAGCTGATGACCTCGAAAAGGCAATTACCGATAAAACTAAGCTCGTTGTTTTGCCGTTTCCTAATAACCCAACAGGCGCTATTATGGAGAAAGCTGACCTTGAGGCTATTGCAGAGGTAATTAAAAAGCACGATTTGTTTGTGCTTTCGGATGAAATTTACTGCGAGCTTACATACGGCGGAAAGAACCACATTTCTATTGCCGCTATTGACGGTATGTATGAGCGTACAGTTGTTATTAACGGCTTTTCAAAGTCTTATGCAATGACAGGCTGGCGACTCGGTTACGCTTTAGGTCCTGTTCCGATTATTGCACAAATGACAAAACTGCATCAGTATGGCATTATGTCAGCGCCTACAACCGCACAGTATGCGGCTATTGAGGCTTTACGCAACGGAGATCCTGATGTTGTAAATATGCGCAATGAATATGATATGCGCCGCCGCCTTGTTGTTGATTCATTCAACGCAATGGGACTTACTTGTTTTGAGCCTTACGGTGCATTTTATGTATTTCCTTGTATTAAGAGCACAGGTATGACTTCAGAGGACTTCTGTACAAAGCTTATTATGGACAAGCATGTCGCAGTGGTTCCGGGAACAGCCTTTGGCGAATGCGGCGAGGGTTTTGTAAGAGTTTCTTATTCATATTCATTAAACCATCTTAAAACTGCTTTACAGCGTATCAGGGACTTTATAGAGGAGCAGAAAAATGGAAATTAAGGTTCTTGCACCTGCAAAAATCAATCTCACACTTGATGTTACAGGTAAGCGACCTGACGGCTACCACGATATTATGACGATAATGCAGAGTGTTGATTTGTACGACACCATAACCATTACCGACAATGACAGCGGGCAGATTACAATTTCGTGTAATTATGACGGTGTTCCTTGTGATGAAAAAAATATCTGCTACAAAGCGGCAGAAAAATTTTTTATTGCTACTCGTAATGAAGGACAGGGCGTACATATAGATATTGATAAGGTTATTCCTACTCAAGCGGGACTTGCAGGAGGAAGTACAGACGGTGCGGCTGTTCTTATGGGACTTAATAAGATGTTTGACGCATTTTTAAAGCCCGATGAATTGCAAGAAATTGCTGAAAAAATAGGAGCGGATGTTCCGTTCTGCCTTGTGGGCGGCACAAAGTATGCTACGGGAATCGGTACAAAACTTCAAAAAATGCCTAATTTTTTGGCATCGCATATTGTTATCTGCAAACCTGATAATGTAAGTGTTTCCACGGCCGAGGCATATAAAAAAGTGGATGCGTTAAATCCGCACCCACCTTATACAGATGAAATGATAAAGTCACTTTTCAGCCGTGATATGTTCAGAATTACATCTACTTTATTCAATGATTTTGAGCTTGCATTAAAGCTTGAAGAAGTGAACGATATTAAAAGAATTATGTACAAGCGCAAAGCACTTGGAGCAAGTATGTCGGGTTCGGGTTCGGCTGTTTTTGCAGTTTATAATTCCGAACGCAAGGCTAAAAAGTGCGTTGACGCATTAAAAGAAAAATATGATAAAGTTTTCCTTTGCCATCCGACAAAGGAAGGCTGCAAAATAGTCTGATTATTATCAGGCTATTTTATTTTGCTTTTAAACGAGCAACAGAGAAAAAATAAAATTTTCCGCACAAGAAACAAAAAATTCAGGTCAATCCTTTTTGAAGGTTGACCTGAATTTTGAATTTATTAAACGAAACTTTGTGCTCTAAACACCATTTCATTTCGTTTTACCACTCCGTTTATCTTCTTCCTCAGCCTGTATAAACATAAGCAGAAATCCTGCAAAAAGCAATATGCAGCTGCACCATATTGTGTATTGCTGCGAAAAGCCTATAATTATATTTTCTATAACCGCACCGAGTGCAAAAAAGAAAATTACACCATAGTATATCAGCGATTTTCTAAGACATTCCTTGTCTTTGTTAAACACATAGTTAAATAAATTTTGTGTACCTGAACGCAGGTTGCCGATGCACATTGTGGTTGCCGAAGCATTGCCCTTTACTTTTCTGAAACTTTCAACCTGTATACCGCAGGCGAACGAAACAAGCGAGTTCGCAATCATATTGTATTCTTGGGATATAAATCCTACAGAGAATAAAATAATACATTCAAGCAAGACGGTGTATTGTCGCCAATGCAGGATATTGTCAATCGTGCAAAAGCGGTGCACTATCTCCGCAAGAATTATTCCGAACGCAAAGGCAATTACCGGAAAAAGGTACTGCAACATTTTCTCAAAATTTCCTTCTGATAAATTGATTGCAAGCAAAATTATGTTGCCCGTCTGTGCATTTGCAAATACTTCACCGCGAAAAGTGTAAGTATAGGCGTCCATAAATCCGCCCGATACCGCAAGCAATATTGCAAGTCGGCGTGATTCCGAAATCTGTCCTCTTAACTTTTTCATAATCTATTTCCCCTAAAAATTTTTTCACTATGTATTATAGCCTTTTTTGTTAAAAATGCAAGTATATGGATTATAAAACAGAAAATTAAGTTAATCGTATAATTTATAAAAATAGCGTTAGATATAGTTTAAAACTATATCTAACGCTATTTTTTTAGTATTAACACTTTTTTTACTTTAGCTGTATAATATTTACAGACTTCTTTGAAAGGATTTGTGAATAAATATGAAAACTTCGATAATAGGTTATCCGAGAATAGGTAAACTTCGTGAACTTAAATTTGCGAGTGAAAAATATTTTAGAAATGAAATTGCACAGTCAGAGCTTTTCAATACAGCAAAAAAGTTAAGAACAGAAAACCTTACAGAACAAAAGAACAGCGGGCTTGATTTTATTCCCTCAAACGATTTTTCTTTTTATGACGGAATGCTCGACACTGCTTTTCTTTTGAATGTTGTTCCCGACAGATACAAAAACCTCGGTTTATCTCCGCTTGACGAATATTTTGCGGCTGCAAGAGGTTATCAGGGAGAAAAGGGAGATGTTAAAGCTCTTGCAATGAAGAAATGGTTTAATACAAACTATCATTATATGGTACCTGAAATTGACGATAATACGGTTTTGAAATTATCCGATAACAAACCTTTTGAACTTTTTACCGAGGCATTGGATAACGGAGTAAAAACCACTCCTGTAATAATCGGTCCGTATACTTTCCTTGAGCTTGCAAGATATATCGGCACAAAGACCAAAGAAAACTTTTTCGGCAACATTACAGACGCATACATTCAGATTATCGGTAAGTTTGTAACTCTCGGCGCAGAATGGCTGCAGCTTGACGAACCTTGTCTTGTAAAAGATATGAGCCGAGAGGACATAGAGTTCTTTAATTCATTGTACACCAAGATTCTTGAGAATAAAAACGGTCTTAAAATCCGCTTGCAAACTTATTTTGGCGATGTAAGAGATTGCTACAAAGAAATATGCGCTCTTGATTTTGACGGAATAGGTCTTGATTTTATTGAGGGTAAAAAAACACACGAACTTATTGAGAAAAACGGTTTTCCGTGTGACAAAGTGCTTTTTGCAGGCGTGGTAAACGGCAAAAACATTTGGAAAAATAACTATAAAAAGACAGTGGAGTTATTAAAGAATTTACAGAATAAATCAATTAATACTGTAATCAATACTTCGTGTTCGTTACTTCATATTCCGTATACCCTTAAAAATGAAGTTAAGCTTTTGGATACATATAAAAAACATTTTTCATATGCAAGCGAAAAGCTGGTTGAATTAAATGAAATCAAAAAAATTATCGAAACCGAGGATTATTGCAATTTACCTGAATATACAGCAAACATCAAACTGTTTTCCGAAGAAAGAAGCGGCTGCAATACAAATGTAAAAGAAAAGGTAAACGCTTTATCGGAAAAAGATTTTACAAGATTGCCTGTATTTTCGGAGCGTGAAAAAATACAGAAAGAAGAGTTTAAATTACCGCTTTTACCTACAACAACCATAGGTTCTTTCCCACAGACTTCCGATGTTCGTCAGACAAGAGCGTCATACAAAAAAGCAAATATTTCCGAAACCGATTATGAAAAGTTTATGAAGTCAAAAATTGCGGAGTGTATTGAGCTTCAGGAAAACATTGGTCTTGATGTACTTGTTCACGGTGAATTTGAAAGAAATGATATGGTAGAGTATTTCGGTGAATGCCTTGACGGATATATCTTTACCGAGAAAGCCTGGGTACAGTCATACGGTACAAGATGTGTTAAACCTCCTGTTGTATGGGGTGATATTTCAAGAGCAAAACCAATGACTGTTAAATGGTCAACTTATGCTCAAAGTCTTACAGAAAAGCCTGTTAAGGGTATGCTTACAGGCCCTGTTACAATATTAAACTGGTCTTTCCCGAGAGAGGATATTTCTTTAAAAGAAAGTGCATACCAGATAGCTCTTGCAATTCGTGAGGAAGTTTTGGATCTTGAGGCAAGCGGAATTAAGATTATTCAGATTGACGAAGCTGCTTTAAGAGAAAAATTACCGTTGCGTAAATGCGATTGGAACAAGGAATATCTTGACTGGGCTATAAAAGCATTTCGTCTTGTACACAGCGGCGTAAAATCTGAAACTCAAATTCATACTCATATGTGTTACAGCGAATTTGCCGATATTATTGAGGATATTGACAATATGGATGCCGATGTTATTACTTTCGAGGCAAGCCGTTCCGACCTTACACTTCTTGATGTACTCAAAGCAAAGAAATTCCGTACAGAGGTTGGCCCGGGTGTATACGACATACATTCGCCGAGAATCCCTACAGTTGAGGAGATTAAATCGGCGATAAATAAAATGCTTTCCAAGGTATCTTATAATAAATTGTGGATTAACCCCGATTGCGGTTTAAAAACAAGAGGTAATGAAGAAACTGTACAAAGTCTGAAAAATCTTGTAAAAGCAACAAAAGAAATCAGAGAAGAAAATAATTTATAATTCAGATGAATATTTTAAAAGTAACCTGTCCATACTCCTTAAAAAGAGAGGGCAGGTTATTTTTATGAAATTACTTATAAAATCATTTTGCATTGCATTTGTACTTACCGTCATTTACTCTGTAATACCGTTTCAGGCAGAGTGCGAACAGATTTCCGAAGAAGTGTTCAGACTGCATATTCTTGCAAATTCCGACAGTGCGGAGGATCAGGCATTAAAGCTGAAAGTGCGTGACGCTTTGCTTGAATATACCGATATGCTTTTTGATAAAGCCGCAGACAGTGATGAGGCAGAGAACATTGCAAGGGAAAATTTAAAAACTTTGCAAACCGTTGCACAAAATGTTGTTTATGAAAACGGATATGATTATAAGGTAAACGCTCAAGTTGTAAAAATGTATTTTAATACAAGATATTATGATAATTATACAATGCCTGCGGGTATATATGATGCATTGAGAATTACTGTGGGTGACGGTAAAGGGCATAATTGGTGGTGTGTAATGTATCCGTCAATTTGTATATCATCTGCGGTCGATACGGATGAAAAGGTGGAAAAAACTTTTTCGGAAAATCAGCAGGAAATCGTTAAAGGAAATGATTATCAATATAAGTTTAAGGTTGTTGAGATATTTGAAAAAATAGTTTCTTTTTTTGAGTAATATCCTTTAAATGACACACCTGTTATGGTATCATAGTAGTATAATTTATTTACTACACCTGAAACGGGGGATAGATTTGCTTAGATTTGTACTCGGAAAAAGCGGTACAGGCAAAACGGAATACCTGTATAATACGCTTACAAAACTTGCGGAATCGGGAGAAAATCGCATAATTATGCTTATTCCAGATCAGAGTTCTTTTGAAACAGAAAAAGTGTTTCTCGACAGGCTCGGCGCAAAAAAGTGCCAGAATGTAAAAGTATTCGGTTTTTCACGCTTTTGCAGATATGTTTTTGATACGATTAATTTTGAACAGAAAAATGTTATAGATGACAGCACAAGAGCGGTAATTATGAGCCTTGCACTCGAACAGCTTGACACAAGCCTTGAAATGTTTGCAAACAGCAGCGGTAAAAAGAGTGTGATTGAGGCAATGCTTTCTGCACTTAAGGAATGTAAAAAGGCGAAGATTTCTACCGAGATGTTAAGAAATGTATCGGCTTTGGTTGATGATAAAACATTGAAAACCAAACTAAGGGAAACTGCGTTAATAATAGACACTTTTGACGCTATTGTTGAACAAAGCTATATAGACCCACTTGATAATCTTACAAGAGCAGCGGAAATTTTAAAAGAGAAAAATATTTTTGACGGTTTTACACTTGCTGTAGATTCTTTCAGCGGATTTTCAAAACAACAGCTTGAGGTGTTAAGACTGTTATTTGTGCAGTGTGAAAGCGTTTTTGTCGCACTTACATTAAATCCTTTTGAAGATGAACAACAAAGCCTTTTCAGCACCACAAATGATACATATAAAAGTCTGAAAGCTATTGCAAAGGCAGAAAATATTGATATAAAATCGCCGATAAAACTTGAAGAAAATTTCAGAAATGAGAGTGAAGAACTTAAAATTCTTGAAAAGAATTTTTATCAAAACAAAAATAATAAATATGAGTTAAAAACAAATGCAATAACTGCTTTTTCTGCCGATACCGTGTACGGAGAATGTGAGTTTGTTGCAAAAGAGATTAAAGAACTCATTATCGAGCAAGGGTATTTGTATTCCGACATTGCCGTAATTTGCAGAGATATTGCACCGTATGCGGGTGTTTTGAATACTGTGTTTGACAAATACGAAATTCCGTATTTTATGGATATGAGCTACGATATTTATATTAAGCCCGTTATCCGATATGTATGCTCGATTTTCAATGCTGTTTTGAACGGTTGGCAAAAAGATGATTTACTTGCAATTTTAAAAACAGGACTTAGCAATAATTCCGATGAAGAAATATCAGCCTTTGAAAACTATGTGTATGTGTGGAATATTAACGGTTCTGCCTTCTTAAGACCATTCGAGAACAATCCTAACGGTTATTCAGACAAATTTACACAGTCTGATTTTGAACAATTGGGAATGGCTGAAAAAGTCAGAAAAAGTATTGCACATCCTTTGCAGGATTTTAAAGAAAATATTAAGGACAAGACAGGAAAAGAAATAACGGAATTACTCTATAACCTTTTATGCGAATTAAAAGTTACAGATGCTATTTCTAATATGTTTGACAAACTTAAGGCAAACGGTGAAATTGCACAGGCAAAAGAGCAAATCAGACTGTGGAATTTGCTTATGGGCACTCTTGACCAAACCGTTGCGGTTGCAGGTGATTTAAAAATATCTTTGAAAAGGTATTTTGAGTTGTTGTCGCTAAGATTGTCGGCACTGCAAATCGCAGATATTCCCCGTACGGTTGACAGTGTATCGGTGGGTACGGCAACCCGTGTAAGACTTAATAATGAAAAAGCCGTTTTCCTTATAGGTTGTATTGACGGAGTATTTCCGGCAGTACCTTCCGCATCGGGACTTTTTTCTGCATACGAATTAAAAACGCTTATTGCCAATAATCTTCCTTTCGGAGATGAACCTGCCGAACTTGCGGATTTTGAAAATTATATGGCTTACAAATCCGCAACAGCGCCGTCGCAAAAACTTTTTGTTTCATTCTATAAAACCGACCTTACGGGCGGCACATATATGCAATCTTCAATTATAAATGAAATAATCGCTGTTTTTCCGAATATTTTATTGCACAGAGAAGAAGAGTATTGCTCGGTTGCGGACAGCACATGGGCTATATTGCCTGCGTTTGAGGAGTGTGCAAGAAATTTTAACAGTGACAGCAATGAAGAAAGAGCGTTAAAAAAATATTTTTCCGAAAACGAAATATTTAAAGATAAGTACAGTGCCGTTGCAAACGCAAGCAAAGCAAAGCCTTTTGTATTTGACGATAAAAGCAATGTAGGCCTTTTGTTTGGCAATGATTTAAACATATCCGCCTCGCAGGTTGAAAAATTCAGTTTATGCAGATTTTCATATTTTTGCAATTACGGTCTGAATGTTCGTGAACGCAGAAAAGCGGAGATAAACCCACTTGAATACGGAACTTTTATTCACTATATTATGGAAGTGTTTTTCAGCAAATACTCTAAAAACGAATTCTCAAATATGAGTGAAGATGAGATAAACAAGGAATGTGACAGTATTCTTGATGATTATGTCAATAAACATTTCGGTGGTTCACAAAAAAATACTCCCCGCTTTATGTACAGGTTCAATAAGATAAGAGAAAATGTACATTTTCTTGTTTTGCATATCATAGAAGAACTTAAGAACAGCGGTTTTGAACCTGTGGATTGTGAACTTAAAATAGACGGAGATATTCCGGGGTACGAAGTCGTTTTGCCTACGGGACAGAAAATATTGTTGAGAGGCAGTGTTGACAGGGTAGATATTCTGAAAAAAGGCGAGGAAAATTATATCAGAATTATTGACTATAAAACAGGTTCAAAGGAATTTAAACTGTCTGATATTTTGTACGGACTTAATTTGCAAATGCTTATCTATCTTTACGCCATTACGCTTGGCGGTGAAGAGCGTTACGGTAAGGTTACTCCTGCAGGAATACTCTATATGCCTGCCACCGTAAAGCCGATTTCTGCCGATAATACCATAAGTGACGAGCAGATAAACGAGCAGGTTTCCAAGGGACTTAAAATGAACGGTATGCTGTTAAATTCTCTTGATGTTATTGATAATTCGGATGCCGCTTATATTTCATTCAATACCAAAAATGGAACGCTTACAGCGGGCGGAAGTCTTGCGAGCCTTGAAGAATTGGGTATGATTTTCAAAAAACTTGATATGACGGTTGCCAAAATGGGTACAACGCTTTATTCGGGCAATGTAGAGGCTTCTCCGCTTAAAGGCGGTAAAGATTCCTGCGAATATTGTCCGTATGACAGTATTTGTGCATATCATATGAGTGACTGCAGAAACAGTTTTTCACTTAAAAACGACGAGGTATGCAGAATACTTGAAGAAGAACAGGAAAACGGGGGTGAGGAGTAATGGCTGCTTTTACTGATGCGCAGACCGATGCGATAAATGCTCAAGGCGGCAGTGTGCTTGTATCTGCGGCTGCGGGTTCGGGCAAAACTACCGTACTTATCGAAAGAATTATAAGAATGATAACACGCAGAGAAAATCCCATAGATGTTGACCGATTGCTTATTGTAACTTTTACGAGAGCAGCGGCAAGCGAGATGAAAGAAAGACTTGCCAAAGCCATTAATTCGCTCCTTGAAAATGACCCGTACAATTCTTTGCTTTTGCGCCAGCGACAGCTTATGTACAATACAAGCATATGTACAATAGACAGCTTTTGCGGTTCTGTGGTAAGAGAGTATTTTCATATTCTCGGCGTGCAAAAGGATTTTCGCCTTGCCGATGAAAACGAAATAAAAGTAATCGGCAGTGAGGCGCTTGAAAGCGTACTTGAAGATTTTTACAGAGAAAATACCCCCGATTTTACGGCGCTTGTTGACGCTTTTGCAAATAAAAACGGTGACGATAATTTAAGGGCGGCGGTGCTGAAAATTTCTGATTTTCTTGCAACCCAACCGTTCGGCGAAAAGTGGCTTGACGATATGTTGTTAAAGTACAGTCCCGAAATTCCCGTTGAACAATCGCTTTTTGGCAAAATATTAATTAAATATGCAAGGTCTATGGTTGACCACTCGCTTTTGATTACGATTAATTCAATTAAATTGCTTGATGGGGACGAAAAACTCCGAGATGCAAATTTGCCGCTGCTGCTTGACGATAAAGCATATTTTGAAAAATTGTCGGAGCGTTTTGAGGACGGTTCGTGGGATGAAATAAAAAGATTTGCCGAAACTTTTGTGAAAGGCAGACTTAAAACTCCTAAAGGATATAAGGATGACCCGATAAAAAATTCGATAGCAAATTCCCGTGAGGATGTCAAGAAATCGGTTGAAAGTATTTGCAATATCTTTATGTGGAGCAGTGAAGAAATAAAAAACGAGATTGGTTATTTAAGCAAAACAGTTGCTGAGCTTTTTGAGGTAGTGAAAGCGTATTTAAGCAAATTTTCTGAAATGAAGTATGCAAAGAATATTCTTTCCTTTTCGGATGTAGAGCTTTTGACCGTAAAATTACTTGCCGAGCCTTGCGGTGACGGATATACAAAAACCGAGCAGGCAAAGGAAATTTCAAAGCGTTTTGACCAGATTATGGTCGATGAATTTCAGGATGTAAACGATGTTCAGGACCTTATCTTTAAATGCGTAAGTACGGACGAAAACAATATGTTTGTTGTCGGCGATGTAAAACAGAGCATTTACGGATTCAGACAGGCAAAGCCCGAAATTTTTATTGACCGCAAGGATAAATACAATAAATATGACCGAGAAAACGAGATTTTCCCTGCGGCTATAATTCTTGATATGAATTTCAGAAGCCGCAAAGAGGTTTGTTCGGCAGTCAATTTTATCTTTAAAAATCTTATGACGAAAACTTCGGCAAAAATGGATTACGGTACTGACGAATATCTGAATGTCGGTGCGTCATATCCGCCGAGTGACGGCTGTAATTTTGAAGTTGACTATATTCAATATGAAAGTTCGGACGAAAGCGTAGAGAACGAGGCTGTATTTATAGCAAACAAAATTCTTAAAATGAGGGCAGAGGGATTTACCGTAGGCAGAGATAAAAAGCCTCTTGAATACGGTGATTGTGCAATTCTTTTGAGAAGTACAAAGAGTACGGCGACTGCCTTTGTAAATATTTTAAACAGCCTTGGTGTGCCTGCAAGTTCAGAGATAAAAGAGAGCTTTTTTGATGCGAACGAAATAAAGGTTATGCTTAACTTTTTGCGCTGCATAGACAATCCGTCGCTTGATATTCCTTTGCTTTCTGTAATGTGCAGTCCTGTTTACAGCTTTACCGTTGACGAACTCGCAAAAATCAAAGGCAACAACAGGCATACTAATTTGTATTCGGCAGTTGCCGCTTACGCTAAAAATGACGGTCGCACAGCCGAATTTTTAAAGGAACTTAATTTGCTCAAAACATATTCCTGCACCTGTTCCGTTGATGAACTGTTGGGCAGAATTTATGAGCTTACTTCTTTTTCTGCAGTCATTTCCGCAATTGACGGTTCAAAAGGCATAAAAAATCTTAATCTTTTAAGGGAATATGCCCGTGGCTTTGAGTCGGGCGGTTACAGGGGATTGTCGGCATTTATAACATATATGGATAAGCTGATTGAAAACGGTGCCGACCTTGAATCGTCATCGGGTGCAAACGGTGAAGCCAAAAACACAGTAAAAGTAATCAGTATTCATAAATCCAAAGGTCTTGAGTATCCTGTCTGCTTTATTGCCTGTTCATCAAAAAAGTTTAATAAAACCGATTTGAGCGCAGATGTGCTTATTGACAGTAAGGCAGGTCTTGGCATAAGGAGAGTTGACGGATTTTGCAGATACAATACATTGCCGAGAATGGCGGTGGGAGTGGAAATATCGGAAAACGAAATTGCCGAGGAGATGCGTGTTCTTTATGTTGCGCTAACCCGTGCAAAAGAAAAGCTGATTGTAATATCATCGCAAAAAGACCCGAAAGATTATCTTGTAAAATTAAATTCAAAACTTGCAGGTGGTGTAATTGACCCGTATGCGGTTATGAAAGCAAGGTCAATAAGCGACTGGGTGAGTATGTGTGCGCTTGTTCATCCGCTGCATAACGAATTGAGAATGAAATTGCAAATAGGTGAATCGGATTTAATGGGCACGGCATCGGAAGATTTGCCGTGGCAGATTAATTTTATAAGTCCGTCTGATTTTGTAAGTGAAACAGATGAACGAAGTAATGATGTAAAAAATAATTCCGATAACGAAATATACGATAATTCCGTAATAGATTTATTAAAAGAGAGAACAGGTTTTGTATACAGAAATCAAGCTGTTCTAAAAATTCCTCAAAAAGTCAGTGCCTCTGAACTTGCCCATAATGAGGGCGACAGCTTTGATAAAATTTTCCTTAAACCTGCATTTATGTCTAAGGGGAATACATCGGCTGTTGAAAAAGGTACGGCTCATCATAAATTTTTGCAGTTTTGCAATTTTAAAGATGCTAAAAATAATTTGCAGGCAGAACTTGACCGACTTTTATCAGAAAATATTTTGACGCAAGAGCAGTTTGACGCCATTAATAAAGAGGAAGTTCAAAAATTCCTTGACGGCAGTCTTGCAAAGCGAATTACAGCTTCGCCGTTAATTATGCGAGAAGAACGCTTTACCGTAAATATCAAAGCAGGTATGCTCGACAGCACGCTTGAGGGCGATTCTGCCGACACAAGAGTGGTAATGCAGGGTGCTGTTGACCTTATTTTTAAAGAGGACAACGAACTTGTTGTGGTTGATTATAAAACTGACCGTGTTCGTGATATAAGCAGATTGAAAGAGCTTTATGCTAAGCAGTTAAATCTTTACAAACTTGCGGTAGAGGAGTTTACCGACTATAAGGTAAAAGAATGTATAATTTATTCAATTCACCTTAACGATTATATTGCGGTCGACTGCTAAATAGACAATTAACGGGAAATATGGTATTATTTTACAGGGTGATATTTTGAAACTGACAATACTCGGCACAGGGTGTGCAAGCGTAACCGACTGTTACAATACTTGCTTTGTGCTTTCGGATAACGGGCAGAATTTTATGGTTGACGGCGGTGGCGGAAATACGATTTTTAAACAGCTAAAGTCAGCGGGAATCAACTGGAAAAGCATAAGACATATTTTTATTACACACAAGCATATGGACCATTTATTCGGTATAATGTGGTTTGTACGAATGATTTGCCAACATATAAACCGCAATACATACGATGGTGAGGCATATATTTACGGTCATGATGAAGTAATAAAAATCATAAGAGATATTGCAAACCTGCTTTTGCTCAAGCGTGAGCTTGACCTTATCGGCAGCAAACTGCACCTTGTTACGGTTGAAAACGGACAGGAGCTTGAAATAATAGGGCATAGGGTGCAGTTCTTTGATGTTGAGTCGGTAAAGACAAAGCAATTCGGATTTACCATGCAGTATGGCAATGGCAAAAAACTCACCTGCTGTGGTGACGAGCCTTTTCATGAATGTGAAAGGGAATATGTGTACGGCAGTGATTGGCTTTTGCACGAGGCTTTTTGTCTGTATTCTCAGGCGGATATTTTTAAGCCGTATGAGAAAAACCATTCCACCGTTGCAGACGCCTGCAAACTTGCGGAAGAATTGAAAATTAAAAACCTTGTTTTGTATCATACGGAGGATAAAAATTTGAGCAACCGAAAATCACTGTATTATGATGAGGGCAAAAAATATTTCAGCGGAAACCTGTATATTCCAAATGACCTTGAGGTGTTTGAGGTTTAATAAAGGGTTGATCACAAAATATATTCTACAACTTTTATTTCAATGAAAGGAGGAATGTAAAGTGAAAAATAAACATATTACAGAAATATTGGCTCCGATAATGACGAGTGTGTTGATTTTTGGAACTATGATTATTGTATGTGGTTGTTTTTTAAATTCTGATTTTGCATTTGCAGAATATACATATTGCTTATTTATGTCAATTTTTTATTTTCCGCTTTTTTTATTGACTATTTTTGGTTTTGAAATAAGTGCATTAAGTGTTTTAATAACCATTCTGATTTTAGCAATGTTTTTTGTTTGTCTATATTTAGCTTGGAGTGCGTACATGAAACCCAGTAAGATGAAATATGGAATATTAATTCTATTGCTTGTAATTGACATTGTCGGCTCTTTTGGTGTTTTTATGTTTAGCTTTATTATAGGTTTAATCAATGTCTGTTTTAAGATAGCCTTAATACTATGCTATGCAAAAAATATAAAATTGTATGACGAAGATATGTACGATTATGCCAATTAACAAACTCTGACAGCTAAACGGTTATTGAAATATTGATGAGATTTTGTGGTCAATCCTAAACATAAAGCCGCTTGGCTATCAAGAATTTGTTATAGTTAAAGCATTTGTGGGCGTTGCTCACACCCACAACCTTTTACTTTTGTACTGAAAGTTTAGTTTTTGCTTTACTTTGTTGTCAGACCGAAAGTGTGCTAAAACATTATTTATAATGTTACCTCAACATTTAGAATAAAACAAAAAATAACGGCTGTTGCAAATTACTGCAACAGCCGATTTTGTTATCAGTTAGCTTTTTGTGGGAGTTTTACTCGTGACATTATCTTACCGCAGGCAAGAATAAGTAAAATTTCAGGAATACATTTAACAGCCTGACTGATAAGTCTTGCTGAAAGGTAAATGAAATATGACTTGCCCGAAGAAGTGCCATACAAGAAGAAGAGCCAATATGCGATAAGGAAGATTTCAACAGCAATGCAGTTGATAACCCAAGCAATGACTACCTTTGGAACAGTTACTTCATTCTTATAGAGAAATAAACCGTAAATAAGGCCTGTGAGAATACCGTTAATTGTAAAACCGGGGAAGTAAGCACCGCCTGTCGGATTCATAATGAATGAAAGAACATCACCAAGCATACCGACAATCATAGCAGGTACAGGGCCAAACATCGAGCCTGTAATTGCTATCGGCAAAAATGCACCGCTTAATTTTACATTGTTGCCAAAGAAAGGCAAGGTGCTGTTGCCGATGAATCCGAGGATGATTCTAAGAGCAAGCAACATTGCAATCATGGCAAGTGACTTAACTGACTTTAATTCTGTAAAAGAATTATAGAACTTTTTAGAAATTGACATATATTTTCCTCCTAAAGATTTTTTCGGTGTTGCTTTAGGAGAAAAATAAAAGCGGACAGAAATTCTGCCCGCTATCAGTCCCAAAGTAACAGCGGGATGCGAAACTTGTACCGCAGGATACCCTTTCGTTTTTGTGGCAACTCCCCGTCCACAAAACACTTTACGCACAAATTTCTACTCTGTTAAGCAAAAATGCTTACGAATTACATTATATCACTATGTCGAAAAAAGTCAAGCCTTTTCAGCTTTTGAATTACGCTTTTTTGTAAAAGCTGTATTCATACGAACAATCATATTTGAAAGCGGCTTGTAAATAATCATAGCTATAACTGCATCAACTATACCTTTAAATAAGGTAAAAGGTACATTAAAGATGATTAAAGATTTGAGCAATGTGTCTGAAGACGGAAGAAGTAATTTGTACATATTTACAATTACATTCATATCACCGCCTGCCCATAACTCGGCATAAACAGGATAAACTATAAAGTAGTTTGTAACTACGCTTAATACAGCCATTGCAAATGCACCTGCTACGCAACCGATTAAAGCGCCTTTTTTAGTTTTGTTATACTGATAAATAATGCCTGCAACAAATACAAAAATAGCACCGAGTATAAAGTTTGAAAATTCGCCGACAAACATTGAACTTGATACAGGTAAATGAATAAGATTTTTAAGCAGGCAAATAATTATGCCGTACTGCGGGCCCAACACAAATGCGCCGATGAGTTCGGGCAGATCCGAAAAATCAAGTTTTAAGAATGACGGTACAAGCGGAATAGGAACTTCAATGTACTGAAGTGCAATGGCAACGGCAGTTAAAAGTGCCGTTACGGTGATTTTGGTTGTCATAATTTTTTGATTGTTTTGTGCTGTTCTCATAGAACACACTCCTTAGAAATAAATTCAGATGTCCCGAGAAAATAAAAATCCCCGCTACTGCCGTAACGGGGAAATTTTCTGCACAAAAGGTTCAACAAAGCCAAAGGCAATGTTGATTGTTTGCGTTTCTTCTTTCATCCGGACTATACCGTCGGTGTCTGAATTTCACAGACTCGGCAAGCAAATTGCTTGTTCGTGGACTTTTACCACCGGTGGAGAATTTCACTCCGCCCCGAAGACAACTGTTAATTATATTATAATCCTTATGTTTGATTTGTCAATATGAAATAAGATTTGTATATGTAATGCACAATTTTTAAAACAAACATTTATTATATTAATTTATATTGACAATGAATTATTTATACCTTAAAATAAAATTAACATATTGTGAGGTGAGTGTATGAAAAAATTTCTGATTTTTTTAATATCAACTCTTATTTTACTTGTCGGCTGTCAGAGTAACAATGTTAATAATGATGTATATTTTGATAAAATTACCAGTATTTCTTGGCTAAAACCTGATGAAAATGAAGTCAATTTTAATAAAGAAGATTCAGAGAAAATACTTGATATTCTCTCTAAAGCCGAGTTGTCATCGGATAACGAAGAAAGGGACGGCGGGTTATGGCTTAAGGCATATACTGATGATAACGAAAAATACAGTATTACGATATGCAGTTATAAAAATATCAGTTTTAGTTTTGATTCGGAGCACAAGTACAAAATATCCGAAAGCGATTACGATACTATAAACAATTTAATAGATTTATACAGGTAATATTAAAGCCAATTAATCAATATGCGATTAATTGGCTTTTGTTATTAATTATTTATGCCTTTTAAGAGTTCTTAAAAACTTTTTATCATCATCTGTAACCCGTCTGCTTTCAATGCACTTTTGAATAGCTTTATTAAAAGTAGCGTCATTAAGGTTATTGTTCAGAAAATATTTATGAGTTTTTTCTTTTTGCTTTGCATATGCTGTTGCAAGCATCCATGCTTGCGCCATTAAAATATAATATTTATCACTGTTTACGCTGTCACAACGAGCAAGCACATCGTCTATAAATTCACTCTCAAGGTAATAATTAAGCATAATTACAAATGCAAAGCGAATGTACCACTCATTTTTGCTTTCTAAGTAATTTGCAAGGAAGTCAAAAAATTCCTTTTTATATTTATTGACTTCCTTAAGTCCCGCACAAAAGCCGTCACAAACTGCCCAATTATTTATTTTGGGGACAAAAGCATTTACAAGAGAAACAAAATCGTCAAAACTTTCGGTTTTTATCAGTCCTATAACAAGGGCGGAGATAATACGCTGCTCATAATATTCTGTTTGAGAAATATCGAGAAATTCCCGTGCATTGCCTTTTGAAATTTCTTTTGCAATTTTGCGCATTATCGGCATACGAATTCCAATAATGCTGTTGCTTTCGGTATCGGGAACAAGCGAAGAATGAAAATCTCTGTATTTTAAATCTGCATTGCTTTTAAGGTACTCGGTAAGATTATCGTAGTCATCCGCTGACCAACTGTCGAGTGTAAACATCAGCGTTCCTCCGGTTTCAGGGTATTCTGAATTACCTTGCGTCTTACCTTTTCAATCTTTTCTTTTGCATTACTGTTTTTTATGCTTTTCTGCCATGACGGAATCTGAATTAAGCCGACTATTGTGCCTATTCCGTATGCAATATGGAGCATAGGGAAGATGAACGGCAAAAGTACAAACTGCGGCTGAACATTTTTCATTGTACAGCAACCGACTGTATTTACAATGTCAAACATTCCGTAAATTGCAAGCAAAACATATAAAAACAGCGGAAGTCCAAGAAATGCGAGGATAGAACAGGACAGCAATGCCATTACGAAAAGAAACGGAGCAAAATGAAAATAGGAAAGACAACCCGGACATTCCGATAGGGTAAGTCCTATCCACCTGCCGTTTGAATATTTTTGATGAACCATATATTTAAGGTTGTTTCTTGCGTGCTGATATGACACAATGTCAGGGCAACAGCACATCTTATAGCCTGCTTTTCTTATGCGGTAGTGAAACTCATTATCCTCTGTTCTTCCGAGATTTTCGTTAAAACCGCCGACTTTTGCGATTACTTCTCGTCTGTAAGCAGCGTGAAAAAGGCTGTCGAGGTATTCTTTTTGTGCAGACGGTCTGCGATATGAGGCTACCGAACTGCCGAAAAGCGAGTCTTCGGCAGCAAGTAAAGTGAGTTTCCATGAAGAGATGTCGGATGTAATGTTTGGTCTGCCGCCGCCGACTACATTCTCACCGTCTTCAAGATTCATAATATTTCGTGATACAAAATCTTTTGGAATACGGGCATGGGCGTCAACTCTTATTATTACATCGCCACGGGCAGTCATCAAAGCGGCATTCCATGAACTCGCCTGATTTTTTTTCATACACTGTACAATGGAAATATTGCGGAATCCGTAACCGGTTTCTTTGAATTTTTCCATCATTTCATAGGTTTTGTCGGTGGACATACTGTCAACAAATACAACCTCTATTTTGCTGTGAGGATAGTCCTGTAAAGAAATATCCTTAAAAAGTCCGCTAAGAGCGTCCGCCTCGTTGTAGGCTATCATACACAGAGAAACTATCATAGTTAATTCCTGCCTTTTTCAATTGATATAAGCCACTTTGCAGAGGTAGCAAAGGAAGTTGAAATATAAGGTAATACATAAAATGCCGGAACAACAAAAAAGCAAAGTGCAATCCAACCGGCAAAACCGAAATACAATTTCATTGTGTTGCCAAAGTTTTTAACAAACATTTTTACGCCTTTGCCAAAGCAACAAAATACATTTGAATTTGAATCGTCAATAAATAAAAACATAGCATAATTTACGAAGAACAAATAAACAAATGAAATCAAAAGTACCGATACAGCGCCGAATACAATATTTAATACGGCAGTTATAAGCGTAGTAAGAGCGGTAGTGCTTGTTTTAAGCGAATCTGTAATCATAGTTACAAGGTAACCGAAGTCAAATGCGAAAAACGCCAAAGACAGAATTACAACAAAAATAAGATTAAGCAAGATAGTCTTAAAATACAATTTAGGTGATTTAAAAAAGCTGAATATTTCCCAAAAGCTCGGTATTTCATTGTGAGCAACAGTATAAACAGATTTAAAAAATCCGTTTATAAGAGGTGTTAAAAAGAACATTACAACCAAATCTATTATGCTTATAAGAGTAAAAGTAAATTCTTTTCCCGATTTTGCCATACCTGTGGCAGTATCAAGTGACTTTGTAATTAACTGAACTATACTTCCCATACTGTATATTGCAATCATTACGGCAGATATTGTAAGAACCATTGCAATCAGAATTATCCATGAGCCTTTTAAGGAGGTCAGCGCCTGATTTTTTATAAGTTTTTCTTTATTCATAAAAAAATCCTTTGTTAATTAAAGTGTGTCTATACAACAATATAATTTATTAATTTTCGTTATCAGAAATATCGCAGTACATTCTGTACATTGCCTCAAGGCAGATTTGTGCGTGGGTAAAGAATTTTTCTTTATCAATGCTTTCGTCTGCATTGTGCATATTAACCTCATCATCTTTAAAAGCAGGGCCAAATGCAAGACCTTTACCGCCGAGTTTTCTTGCATAAGTTCCGCCGCCTGTGGTGTAAAGTTCGGGTTCTTCGCCTGTTACTGCTTTATATGCGCCCGAAAGGAGCTTAACAAGCTCACTGTCCTTTTCAATGTAAAGAGGTTTTTCGTGGTTAAGTACCTTAACATCTAATTTATTATGTTTAGCTGCATATCTGAACTGTCTGTAAACACTGCCGCCTGTAATTGAAACAGGATAGCGAATGTCGAATGCGGCTCTTGCCTCATTACCCTCAATATGAATATAACCGAGGTTTACGGTAAGGTCACCAGAAATACTGCAATGAGTTTTAAGTCCGAGGGAACAACCGTCGGTTTCGTTTCCGAGGGCAATATCAATAAAGTCACAAATCGTACCGATTTCGGGTGATGTATATGCCTTTGCAAGAAGTTCAACAAGCGCTGCTGCGGCATTAAATCCTTTATGCGGTTCGCAGGCATGAGCGGCTTTACCGCGGCTGATTACCATAAGACCGTCAATTGTTGAGTTAAATTCAAAATTACCCTCTGTCTTTTTTGAAAGCTCAAGAAGATTTTGCTCATCATAGTTTGAAGAATCAAGCAATGCATAGGCAATATCGGGTACGGCGTTTATTGCTTTTCCCGAATGTAGCTGTGAAAGTACGGTTGCGAGGTTTCCTTTTGTGCTTACTTCAATCTGTAAAATACCTTTTTCGGCATAGCAAATGCCGTAATCGCTGTCGGGAGTGAAAGAAAGGTCGGGAACAGGCATTTTTTCAAAATAGCCGTCAATATCTTCCATACCGCATTCTTCGCTTGTACCGTAAATGGCACGGAGAGTATTTACACCGTCAATACCCTCTTCTTTTAAAGCTCTAAGACAGTACAATGTAACGAGTGCGGCACCTTTGTCATCGGCTATTCCTCTGCCGAAAAGTCTGCCGTCCTTTTCTGTGAGAGAATAGGGGAGTACGCTCCAACTATTGCCTGCGGGTACAACATCAAGATGGCTTAAAATACCGCAAAGTTTACCCTTGCTGCCAAGCTGAATGTGCATACTTTCGTCGGTAACCTGTTCGCCTGTAAGACCAAAGTCATTTGCTCTCTTGAGCATAAAATTTATTGCATTCTGACATTCTTCTGGCTTTTCGTTTGCAACCGATTCAAAGCCTATGAGCGTGTTGAGATCTGCAAGAAGTTCGTCTTTGTATTTTAATATTTTGTCACCAAACATCATTTTAAAATCCTCCGAATGTAATTATTTCCTCTTTTTTATTAATCTGAATATAATTATTGATAAAATGTAAACAGCAAATGCTGCGGCTGAAAGTACAGAAATAAGAATACCTGCGGAAAGTCCCGGAGTTTCGTAAACAAACTCAATACTGCATTTTGTATTTTCGGGAATATAAACAGCCATAAGTCCGTTATTTACTTTTTCTATATCTGTTTTGTTACCGTTTACATATGCCGTAAAACCGTCACTGTAAGGAACGCTGAAGAAAAGTAAATTTTCGTTGCCGTCCGTATTATCAAACTCGGCAGTAAAGCCGTTATTAGTGTATTTAAATTCCGAACAAGAATTATCGGCGTGGCTTTTACAAATATTTGTATAGGTGTCTTTATCGTAAGAATAATCGTTAACCTTACTTGTAAATTTTTCGGGTGTTTTACTGTACAAATATTTATAATCTTTATCGGAATATCCTGTAACAGAGGCATATTTTTGCATCTGCTCACGGCTTAAAATCATTGAGTACAGAATAGCCTCGGTTTTGTGAGAATTTGTAATAAGGTCAAATTCTTCGTTTGTAATGAAAGAATCATAGGTAAAGCCCATCGGAATGTAGCAGGTGTTTTCGTAAATTCTGAAACCGTTTTCCGCTTTTAAGAATTTCCAGTAAGGCATTTTTGTTTTGCCGTCTTTTTCTGTAAATGACTTTGAAATATCGGCATCGTCACCCATATAATCAAAAAGATATTTACAGCTTAATAAAGAGCGTATGCCGTACATATTTGTTTCGGGGCGTGAGGCAACATCTCTGGTCATTCCGAGAGAATCGTAGAACTCCATAATTGAAGGTGAAACCGAACTTTGGAAACAATTGATGGATTTAATCCGCCAAAACATTGCCGTGTTATCGGGACATTCGTAAAAATCACTTCTTACGCTGTCATCGTCAAGGTCTTCGATATGAATAGTGTCACGCTTGTTTATTATATTTTCTTTTATCGGCTTTATGGTAGAGCTGTATGCGGTTCCCGAGCCGATAATAAATCCGCTTGTGAGCAGAATTGTAAAGCAAAGTGTGACGGTTGTTGTAATATAAAATGCTTTTGTATGGAAACCGAATTTTTTAAATATAAGCACAAATCCTAAAATGCAAACAACTGCAATGAGTGCGTATATCCAAAATCTTCGTGTGTCGCCCGCAATGCCGATTGACCATTCATCTGTTTCGACATCGTTTGTAGTAACGGTGGTAATTTTGGGCATAAATCCTATAAGAACCGTCATAGCAATGGTGATTCCCGTTGACCATCTTACAGCCCTGCCCCAATCGGACTGATGACTTTCAAATGCACGGATTGTGGCAAGCGTGAGCATCAGTACAAGCATATAGTACCATCTTGCATAGTAAATTGAGCTGTTGAGCATTTGGAAAGCGGAGTTTAAAACAGGAACAAATGCCATAATTATAAGCAGACTGATTATTTTCTTTATCCAGTCACGCTTTTTTAATTGCAGATAAGCAATTGCTCCCGTCATACCGACAAGCGGCAGCCAACCTGCGACAGAAGCCCATTTACAGTTTGAATCGGGCGTAAATGTCGGGAATGCAGGCATATCGGCAGGGAAGAAAAAGCTTGCAATCGACAGCCAGTACCGTTGCGGACTGCTGTGAACAAGTGCGTCCCAACCGTTTGGCAGAGTGTTGAGTCGAGGATTGCCCATAATGCCGAGAACCGACGGCAAAAGTATGAAAGCAGACGCAAGAAAACCTGTTAAAACCTCTACCGCAAGAAGTAAAAATTCTTTTATAGAAAATTTATATGTTTTTGTAAACACAAGCATAAGGAAGTAGATAATCACAAACAGAACTTGTCCCGTAAAGAAGTAGTAATTAACTACGCAGGCGCAGAACACTGCCGGAGCAAAAATGCCACGCTTTTTATCAAATAAAAATGAATCCAATGCCGCAAGCAGTAACGGAAACATTATCATAGGTTCATGAAAATGGAAAAAGAATATATTATAAATCGAAAAACCCGAGAATGCATACAGAAGTCCGCCGATAACGGCAAATTGCCCGTGTCTTACATATCTTTTCAAATAAAGATATGCCGAAAGCGAGGCGAGCGATAATTTCAGAATTAACAACGGGCCTATAAGATAGGGAACAGCCTCACTCGGAAACGGAATTGTCAGCCAAAAGAACGGACTGCCCAACAGATAAAAGCTGTAACTTGAAATTAAATCGGAACCTAAGTCCGTAGTTGTATTCCACCCGAGATTACCGCTTTTTATCGCATCGTGTACCATTTGGTAAAACGGAATTTCCTGTACATTAAAGTCACCGTAGTAATAAAACACTCCGCCGTCAAAAATAATAAACGGAATAATAAGCACACAGGCAGTTACCAAAGCTATCAAAAAAGCCTGTAATCCAAAGTGATGATTTTTATTTGTGTGTCTTTCAAGTTGCCTGCCCATATTATCCTCCATAAAGGGTTAATATTAAAATCAAAATTCTTTACAAAGCCTTTAAATACGGCTATAATTATATTAAAATTTATACTTAATATTTATTATACCACATTGTATGGCAATTTGCACTATATTTTTGGAAAAAACAGGAGAAAACAGCTATGGAACAGTCGAATTTTTATGCTATGATGTCAAGAATGAAATACATAAATCGCTGGGGACTTATGAATAATACAAAATATGAGAATTTAAGCGAGCACAGTTTGCAGGTTGCAATGATTGCGCACTGTCTCGTGCTTATTCATAACAAAAAATTCGGCGGTAATCTGAATGCTGAAAGAGCAAGTATTCTTGCGATTTTCCACGATACCACAGAAATTATTACAGGAGATATGCCGACACCGATAAAGTATTTTAACAATACAATAAAAGATGCATACAAAGAAATTGAAAATGCCGCCGCCGACAGACTTTGCTCACTTTTGCCCGAAGATTTCAGAAAAGATATGGAAGAAATTATAAAACAAAGCGGTAAAGATGACCTAAAACTCAAAAGGTTTGTTAAGGCAGCCGACCGATTTTCTGCTCTTATAAAGTGCATAGAAGAACTGCGTATGGGAAACGAAGAATTCAGAGAGGCTAAAAACGGCATAGAAAAATCAATTTCCGATATGAATATGCCTGAAGCAGATGTGTTTACAAATGAGTTTTTACCTGCATTTTCACTTTCTCTTGACGAAATGCAGTAAAAAAACCTCTGATATTTACATAATTTTACAAAATTATAAAATATCAGACATAAAATTCTTATTTAGAATTAATTATTGTGCTTATATGGTATAATTATTAAATTAGTTATGCTCGGATTGTAACATAATTAAATCTTTGTTTTTCGGAGGAATGTTATGGCAAATCACGATAACAATAACGAAATAAAAGAAGGTTTTGTCGATATAAGCTCTAATAAGCAGGTAAATAAAATTTACAAAAAGAGGGGCAGAGCAATCAGAATAACATCAATTGTTCTTTCAATTCTTTTGCTTATCGGCGGCAGCGGACTTCTTTATTATTATTCGGTTCTTAATTCGCTTAAGTTTGTTGATATTTCGGATAATAATTCAACGAAAGCCACTTCAAGTACATTGCCTACATCTGACGGTACTTTCAGTAAATCGCAGCTTAGCAATGACGAATTGCTTGAAGATTCAAAAGTCCTTAATGTTATGCTGTTCGGTGAGGATAATGCAAAGGGAGAGAAATTCGGCCGAAGCGACTCAATGATTATGTTGTCTATTGACAACCGTCACAAAAAGCTTAAGATGACTTCTTTCCAGCGTGACAGTTATGTATATGTTGACGGTTACGGTTATGACAAACTTACAAATGCCTATGCTTACGGCGGTCCGAAACTTACAATTCAGACTATTGAATCAAACTTCGGCGTAAAGGTTGACCGTTATGCGGTTGTTGACTATGCAAGTTTTATTGATATTATTGATGTTCTCGGCGGTATTGACCTTGAGCTTACTCAGGACGAGATTGATTACATCAACTATCAGCTTTACAAGAACAAGCAGTCGGATACACGTACAACAATAACTGACGCACCGGGCAAGGTTCACCTTACAGGTCAGCAGGCTCTTTGGTATGCAAGAAACAGAGGTCTTGATTCTTCCGAAGAAGGAATCGGTATTGCCGGTGATGACTGGGACAGAACATCCCGTCAGCGTAAGTTACTTGAAACAATGTTCAACGATATGAAAGACGCTGACTTAACTCAAATAATTTCAATCGTAGGTAAGGTTGGTCCTCTTGTTACAACAAACCTCAAGAAAGATGAAATTACAGCGCTTGTATCACATTCAATGACATACCTCACATATTCGGTTGAACAATACACAGTACCTGAAGAAGGTCAGTGGTATTATATGAACGATACTCCGGTAGGTTCGGTAATTGCATTCTCGGATCTTGAAACACAGAGAAAACTTTTTGCGGAGTTTATTTATGAGGAGCTTATAACAGGAAATACAACCTCAACAAGTTCAAATTAATATCTAACATAGGTGCTGCATCCTAAACGGGTGCGGCACTTTTTAATTTATAGATTTAAGTTTACATATCTGTCCGGAAGAAATCTACTAAGCAAAGCACTTGCGTATTCATTGCACTGTACAAAAAACGCTTTAGCAACAATTAAGCTTGCTAAAGCGTTTTCTTTATTAAACTACCGAATAAATTTTGTAACCGTCAATTTCGGTTTCAAGTTTATAGAAATAACTTTTGTTTTCTTCTGTCGAGTAATATTTCTTTAAGTAGTTTTCTTTTTTATAGGTGATGTAGTTGTCAATAACATAAACATTTTTTATACTTATAGCCGCCCGGTACACACTGTCTGCTCCCTTTTTGTTGAGCACCGAATTATGATGCATATATCCAAAGCTGTCAACATTGCTCAAATATGAGGATTTAAAGCCCCACATAGGATGGACATAGTTTGTTGAATATTTTGTGTATTCAATTGCAGTCTTTGTATCAAGTATATAGAATCTTTCGGGATGTCTTTCGACCTCAACATACAGTCTGCTCGGTCGGCTTTTGGTATCTATGTTGTTGTGCAGGTGTGACTGATAAACAAGGCAGTTTACAAGCAGCAGTGTTACAACAAGCATAGCCGATACAAAGAAAGTTCCTTTTCTTGCGGCTTTCAGCATTGCATTACAACCGTCTTTAAACGCTGTAAAATCTATGCTGTACAAAAGTACGCAATAAGCCATTATCCACGAAATATATACAGTGTAATAGTAACTGTTGAACAAATATCTCAGTAAAGAGTTTGAAACAATGAGCTGTAAAGTTATCAGGATAGGGAAGAACATATGAGTTTTCTTGTGAAAAACAAGGAACAGTGTAACGAATATAATGTAGATTATGATAAGCATTGCGTCATTATCAAACGAGGCAAGACTTACTCCGCTTGATGAAAGGAAATCCACAAAGCTGTCCCAAATTTTAATAAGATTGTTGTTCTGCTTTTGCAGTGAATCAACAAGTTTTAACGCATCAAGATTAATCGGTGTGCTTTCGTCGTAATAACCGTCTTTGAGAAGTTCGTACTCTGTTTTTGTTATTCCCACATTGCTAAAAGCCTCTTTGTTCTTGCTGTAATCGGGATAAGGAAAATTAGCGATTTTCTCTGTCAGTTGATGGTATTCATAGTTGCCTTTTAAAGTATCATTTTGAGTATTGACTGCTACGGAGTAGTTATGCAGAGCAAAAGTCAAAGCCGTAATAAGAACGAATAAAATGAGAAAAGGTCTGAAATACCACATAAACTTATGAAATTTGATTTTATATTTACCTTTTGCAATAAGGTCGGCAATAAGATAAACAATCGCAAACGCCAATGCAACAAAGAAAAGTTCAAAGCAGTAGAACGAGCCAATCAAAATTTCAATTGCGCCAAGCAGGCACATAAATCTGTATCTTTTTCGTCTGATTGCATTAAACATAAGCAGAAAACCCGCAGTAAGCATAATAGCGGATGTCTTTTGACTTGCTATGTCTGCATAGTGGTTAAGTGCAAATAAAATGTTTAAAAATACAGAAAATACAACTCCTATTTTGTATCCGAATTTATCGGTCAGCGCATAGGTGATGGATGAAAAGGCAAGCCAGCCGAATATTACCTGTGCAAATACAAAAATATTGATTGTGGAAAAAATATATTGAATACTGCTTACAGCAAATGCGAGTAAGTAGTTGACTGTATTGTTGTACGGTATGTGATAATGTGAAATAAGCAGAGAATTTTCATAGTCTTTGTAAGAGTCGTATGAAAACGAAGAAACATATATGCAAAAAACCATTATCAAAGCATTTACTGCAAAGGAAACAAATAATTTATTTTTAAATAATTTAATAAAAAATTTTTTCATAAATGATTTATCCTTTTAATGTTTTTGTGTCTGTGGTTATCAGCGAATACCCCTGCTCTTTTGCTCATTTATAATAAGCTGAATGTTAGCCTGCTCATATTCGTTAAATGTTACATTCTTAGAAAACTCCGAAGAAGTGTAGCGTGGTGTGTACCATGACTGTGAATTAAAGTAAGCGGAAAGCTCCGGGTCGGAGAATATCCAGCCTCTCTTAGCGTAAATTTCATTGAGTGCAAGCTCAAGATTGTTGTCGCTAAGGTCTTTTACTTCTGACTGACTGATATATGAAGAATCGCTGTTTGCAAAGATAAAATTGTTTTCGGTCGCAGAACTCTGACTTGATTCTTCGGGTGCTGTGGTTTCGGGTTCAACATACTCTTCGCCGAGTGAAATATCAAGTGTAATTACAGTGCCCGGTTTTGCCTTTGTGCCTGATTCGGGACTTTGAGAAATTACATATCCCTCGCTGTAAAGTGTGCTGTAAAGGTGATTGCCCTCCGCAACTTTAAAGCCTTGCTCCTCAAGTTTATTTTTAGCGCTTTCGTAGTCATATCCGACAACTGAAATAATCTCTTTTTCCGCAACGGTTGTAGGTTGAGTAGTCGGTGCAACCGTCGTAGGGGGCACGGTAGTTGCCGCTGTTGTTATCTCGTCTGCCGTGGCAGGCTTTGTATTATTGATTTTTTCAGCAAAAATCTCCTTGTAAACAATGCATCCGACAAAGCCGAGAACTGCAAGTATAATAATTACGCTGACCGTGATTATTGCAATTGCAGCGCCCTTTTTGCGTGGCTTTTCGTCCGTCTCTGCAATTTTTGCGTTTTTAGATTTATAATTAATCGGAATACTGCTTTTGATTTCATTCTTTTCGGGTTTCTGCTTTACAGGTTCCGGTTTCTTTGTTTCGGTTTCCAAAACGGTATTTTTTACAGGTTCTGCCTTTTTGCTGTCTGTATCGTCAATGTCATCAAAGAACGAACCGTAATCCTTAGTAGATGCTTTTACTTGGGTATCGGGCTTTTTTGTTACCTCGTACTCGTCAAAAACATCGTTTGAAATAGGAACAACGGGAGCAACCGAATTTTCTTTTTCAGCAGTCTGCGGTTTGATTTTTGCGGTATCTTCCGAATTTGTTTCCGTAACCCTTGCTACATCTTCCTTAACAACAGGTACATCGGGTTTATTTTCAACAGGTTCTTTTGTTCCTTCCGGCTGTGTGGATTTTTCTGTATTGTCTTCTGCTTTTTTGTCCTTTTCGGCTTTTTCTGCCTGTTCAAAAAGCGTCGGCACTGCGCCCGTTACTGCGGGAGTTTCTTTTTCTTCCTGTTTTTCCTGTGTTTTTTCGGGTTCTGCAGTAAGTTTTCCGCAAGACGCAAGCAAAGCGTTTTTCATATTAACGGCATTTTTCCATCTGTTTTCGTTTTTCGGCTGAATAGCTATAACGATAATACTTTTCAGCTTTTCGTTGCCGTTTTTAGGAGCGGTAATTGCCGTACCGTCGGTACGCATTTTAACAGCTTCCGATTTAGTTGTAAGACCGCCCTCGAAAGGTAAAGCCTTATTGTTTGCAAGGCAGTACATAATAAGACCTACGGAGTAAATATCTGTAGTAAGGTCAGGATTTCTGCCTTCTGCAACTTCGGGTGCTGAAAAGTCAAGGTCAGATGCTTTACATTCAAAATCGGAAAAACCTCCGAGCTTGTACTTACCGTCTGGGGTTACAAAAATATTTTCCGGGCGGATATTGCCGTGAAAAATATTTTTTTCTTCGAGAAACATAAGAATTTCAGCCATCTGCAAGCCGAAATCGGTAATTTCGTCGTCAGTAAAGTTTTTACTGCGCATTACTTTTGAAAGAGGTTCAAGTTCCTCTGTAGCAATATACATATCTGCTTTTTCTTTTGACGGATTATCATAAAGATAAGCGCCAAAGCAGGTGAAATATTCTTTTTTATCAGCTATGGAATTGAGAAAATTAACTTCATCTTCAAAAAAATCGGCTTTCTCATTGCTGTAGTGATTACCGTATGCAAAAATATGGAACAGGTTAGCGAAAACCTCGCCGTTGCTGTCTTTTTTTACAATTCGATATTTATTTTGCCCTTTCTTTTCGGAAACAAGCGAAGTAATTTTCCAATCTTTTAATTCTTCCGGTAATTTAATACCTCTGGCCATTTTTACACATCCTATCTATTACACAAATGTATTGTTTTCATATACCTTCATTACGGCACACTTCCGTATTATGCTATTATATCATATTACAGGATTTTTTTCTATATTTTTTTCTGAATAGTTTATGAATATTTTGTAAACAAACTTGTAAATTTTTACAAAAAACAGAGCTTTGATTCAAAAACTCAAAGCTCTGTCATATTTTGTATAAAGAAAATGTATAAAGAAAAATAATTAGTTCTGTTCTAAATGCTTGGATAATATTAATAAATTATGGTTTATCGCACGAGTTAAGCGAAATAATTTAAAATCGTTAAAATTACATTTTTATTTTATAAATACCTTTTCTTTTTGATTAACTCCCAATACACCGCCCGCACAGCCGCATATAAGCATTGCGCCGAGTTTAATCAGAGAAAGAGGGGTAAGTACGGCTTCGCTTTGCAAAAGCCCGATTACGGTAATAATTACAAATACCGCCGCTGCTGTGAGTAAACCGCATATTAATCCGGAAGATTTATTGACTTTTGCACAGATAAATCCGCCGCAGAATACCGACATAGCTGTGACTGCCACCATTATGTAGTCGGTAATATCGGCAGGCAGTAACCCCGAGGTTATTATCAGTACGGAGAACAGCGACATAAGTATAATTTCCGTAAGTGCGGATGTAAGTACACCTACAAAAACCGATTTTATGAGTTGTTTTTTATCAGACATAAAAATTCCCCCGAATAATATAAATATTAATATACTCATATATATTCGAGGGAAAGTTATTTAATTCAAAAACTAAGTGAATGAAACGAAAAGATTAGATTACTTGTCCTCTTCGTCCTTTTTCTTTTTACCGAAAAGACCTTTTTTCTCTGTCTTTTCTTCTTTATCAGAAGATTTCTCTTTTGCGGGAGCTTCCTTAACTGTATCAACAGTAGAGATGCACCACTTTTTAAATTTCATTTTAACTCTGTCGGAACCTGTTTCAATAATGATAGCGTCCTCATCATCTTTAATTGCAACAACTCTGCCCATAATGCCGCCGATTGTTGTAATTTCATCACCGATTTCAAGAGAGTTTCTCATCTGTGCTTCTTCTTTTTTCTTCTTTGAGCTTGGGCGCAAAATAAAGAAGTACATTGCAGCGAATATCAAAACCCAAATAAGAATCATACCGTATGTACCGAAAGCGTTGCCAGAAGCAGCGTCAGCAAGTACAACCTGATTTAAAAAATTCATAGCAGTCATTCCTTTCATACATTACATTGATTATAACAGCTTTATATTAATCTTGCAAGAAGTTTTTTAAAAAAATATCGGTATTAAATTCTCACTCCGAGAATATTGCGATATTTATTGTAAAATTCTGTGAAAGTGCCGTTGTCAAGCTGTTCTCTGATAACTGCCGTAAGATTATTATAAAAGTACAGATTGTGAAGAACGGCAAGGCGCATACCGAGCATTTCACCGCTTTTGAGGAGGTGTCGTATATATGCTCTTGAAAAGTTTTGACAAACAGGGCAGTCGCAATGCTCGTCAATCGGGCGTTCGTCAACTTCGTATTTTGCGTTGTTAATGTTGCGCACACCCTCCCATGTAAACAACTGTCCGTGTCTTGCGTTACGGCTTGGCATTACACAGTCAAAAATGTCAATGCCTCTTGCGATTCCCTCAAGAATGTTTACGGGAGTACCTACGCCCATAAGGTATCTCGGTTTGTCTTTCGGTGCATAAGGCTCAACCGCTTCGATGATTTCATACATTTTTTCTGTAGGTTCTCCGACAGCAAGACCGCCGATTGAATAGCCCGGAAGGTCAAGGTCTGCAATTTCTTTCATATGATTAATACGCAAGTCCTTGTAAATGCCGCCCTGATTTATGCCGAAGAGCATTTGCTCACGGTTGAGTGTATCTTCAAGCGAGTTAAGACGGTTCATTTCTGCTATACATCTTTTAAGCCAGCGTGTTGTACGCTCAACGCTTTTCTTTGTATAGTCATACGGAGATGGGTTTTCTACACACTCGTCAAAAGCCATTGCTATTGTAGAGCCGAGGTTTGACTGAATACGCATACTTTCTTCGGGTCCCATAAAAATTTTTCTGCCGTCAATATGAGAGTTGAAGTAAACGCCCTCTTCTTTAATATTTCTTAGCTTTGCAAGCGAGAAAACCTGAAATCCGCCGCTGTCGGTGAGGATAGGACCGTCCCAACGGGTGAATTTGTGAAGTCCGCCCATTTGCTTAACTTTTTCGTCACCCGGTCTTAGGTGCAGGTGATATGTGTTGCAAAGCTGAACCTGACATTTAATCTGTTTTAAATCAAGTGCGGAAACAGCGCCTTTGATTGCTCCGCAGGTGGCAACATTCATAAATGCAGGAGTTTGCACGGTACCGTGAGGTGTAACAAATTCGCCTCGACGAGCGTTTCCCTCTGTTTTAATAATTTTTAACATATTATAGAAATCTCCTTTTAATTCGCAATAATAATGTTTTTAATTAAGAAATGAACATTGCATCGCCGAATGAGAAAAATCTGTATTTTTCTTCAACGGCGGTTTTGTACGCATTCATTACATTGTCATATCCTGCAAATGCGCTTACAAGCATAATAAGTGTGCTTTCCGGGAGGTGGAAGTTTGTGATAAGTCCGTCAAGCACTTTAAACTCATAACCCGGATAAATGAATATATCCGTAAATCCCTCGCACGGCTTAATTTCTCCGTAGAATGACGCAACACTTTCAAGAGTACGGCAGGAAGTTGTGCCGACTGCAATTACCCTGCCGCCGTTTTTCTTTGTTTCATTAATAAGTTTTGCGGTTTCTTGCGGAATTTCGTAATGTTCGCTGTGCATTTTATGCTTTGTCACATCATCTACCTTTACGGGACGGAATGTTCCCAGACCGACATGCAGTGTAACATAAGCAATATTTACGCCTTTATCCTTTATTCTTTGCATAAGCTCTTTGGTAAAGTGAAGTCCTGCTGTGGGAGCGGCTGCAGAACCCAATTCGTGACTGTAAACTGTCTGGTAACGCTCTTTGTCTTTAAGTTCCTCCGTAATATAAGGAGGAAGCGGCATCTGACCGATTTTGTCAAGTGTGCTGAAAAAGTTTTCGTCACATTCAAAGTCAACAATTCGGTTGCCGTCATCTTTTACTTCTGCAACGGTAGCTTTTAAAAGTCCGTCACCGAAAGTAAAAGAAGCGCCCTCTTTGGCTTTTTTACCGGGTTTGCAGAGAGCTTCCCAACGGTTGCCTGTAATCTGTCTTAATAATAAAAACTCGACTCTCGCACCTGTTTCGTCCTTGATACCGTAAATTCTTGCAGGCAAAACCCTCGAATCGTTTGCCACAAGCAAATCTCCGGGGTTTAAGCTGTCTATAATATCGTAAAAATGCTTGTGGTCAATTTCACCTGTGTTTCTGTCAAGCAGCATAAGCCTTGAGCTGTCACGGGGTTCAACAGGGGTTTGAGCTATAAGCTCCTTAGGTAAATCGTAATAAAAATCACTTGTTTTCATTGTTTAGTTCCTCTCAAGAAAAAACCTCAATTTTTGAGGCAATAAAATTTAAAAAATCACATTTGTGATTGCAAAAATAATTGACATTATAAATATTAAATGATATATTATAATTTAATATGAGCAGTTTGTGCGTTTGTTCGACAAATCTCGCTTTTGCAAAACACACTGTCTTAATAATATAATATTTTATCAAATAAGGCAACTGCTTTTTATAAAAAATATTTCATTCGGAGGAATTGTTGTGAATCAGAAGAAATTTAAAGTTGGTATTATCGGTGCAACAGGTATGGTTGGTCAGCGTTTTGCTCTCCTTCTTGAGAATCACCCATGGTTTGAAGTAAAGGTTCTTGCTGCAAGTGCAAGAAGTGCCGGTAAGAAATACGGTGATGTAGTTGAGGGAAGATGGCATATGACAAAGGATCTTCCTGAGAAATATAAAGATATGGTAATTGTTGACGCAGAGAATGTTGAAGAGGTTGCATCACAGGTTGACTTCTGTTTCTGCGCTGTAAATATGAAGAAAGACGAAATCAAGGCTCTTGAGGAGAGATATGCTAAGGCTGAGTGCCCAATCGTTTCTAACAACTCGGCACACAGATTTACTCCGGATGTTCCTATGGTTATTCCAGAGATTAATGCAGATCACCTTGAGATTATTGACGCTCAGAGAAAAAGACTCGGCACAAAGAGAGGCTTTATTGCCGTTAAGTCTAACTGCTCACTTCAGAGCTATGTTCCTGCTATTCACCCACTCAAGGAGCTTGGTGTAAATAAGGTTCTCGCTTGCACATATCAGGCAATTTCAGGCGCAGGCAAAACATTTAAGACATGGCCTGAGATGATAGATAATGTTATTCCTTACATTGGCGGCGAGGAAGAGAAGTCAGAGCAGGAGCCACTCAAGATTTGGGGTCATATTGAGAACGGTGAAATCGTTAAGACAGACGATATTGCTATTACAGCTCAGTGCATTCGTGTACCTGTTTCAGACGGTCACACAGCTGCTGTATTTATGTCATTTAAGGACGGCGTAAAGAAACCATCAGTAGATGAAATCATCAAGATTTGGGAATCATACAAGGGCAGAGCACAGGAGCTTGAGCTTCCGAGCGCACCAAAGCAGTTCTTACACTACTTTACAGAGCCTGATCGTCCACAGATTAAGAGCGAGAGAAACCTTGAGAACGGTATGGCTGTTTCTGTAGGCAGACTCAGAGAAGACACACAGTATGATTACAAGTTTGTTTGTATGTCACACAACACATTAAGAGGTGCAGCAGGCGGCGCAGTATTGCTTGCAGAGCTCCTTTGCGCTGAAGGCTATATGGACTGATTTAAGCCGTCAGCTTTATAAATTTAATTTTAAATTAAAAATCTTAAATGGAGGTAAATTATGGGAAATCACATTTTCACAGGTTCCGGTGTTGCTCTTGTAACACCTATGAATTCTGACGGCAGCGTAAATTATGATGTACTTGAGCAGTTGCTTGAATTCCATGTTGAAAACGGTACAGATGCCATTATCGCTTGCGGTACAACAGGCGAGGCAGCAACTCTTTCGGAGGAAGAACACTGCAAAGTGCTTTCTTTCGTGTCAGAGAAAATCAACGGAAGAATTCCTGTTATTGCAGGCACAGGCAGCAATGATACTTCAACTGCCGTTATGCTTTCAAAGTCTGCCCAAAAGACCGGTGCAGACGCACTCCTTTGTGTAACTCCATATTACAATAAAACTTCACAGGCAGGTCTTGTAAAGCACTTCAATGTAATTGCAGACGCAGTTGACCTTCCTATCATTCTTTATAATGTTCCTTCAAGAACAGGCTGTAACATTCAGCCAAAGACATATGAGGAGCTTTGCAAGCACCCTAATATTGTTGCTGCAAAAGAGGCAAGCGGCAATATTTCACAGGTTGCTCTCATTCGTTCACTTTGCGGAGATAATCTTGACATTTATTCGGGTAATGACGACCAGACAGTTCCGTTTATGTCACTCGGCGCTTTGGGTGTAATTTCAGTATTTGCAAACATTTGCCCTGCAGAAATGCATAAGATTTGTCAGCTTTGTCTTGAAAATGACTTTGCAGAGGCTCAAAAGCTCCATTTCCACTATCTTGAGCTTATGAACATTATGTTTAACGATGTAAATCCTATTCCGATTAAGACAGCTATGAACCTCTTTGGTTTTGACTGCGGTGAGTGCAGACTTCCGCTCGTTCCTATGAGTGCAGCAGGCTATCACGATCTTAAGGATTGCCTTGCTAAGTACGATCTTCTCGGCAAGCACGTAAAGTAATTCGTACAAAAGGGGAAGTTTAAAATGGTAAATATAGCTCTTGTAGGCTGTAACGGAAAAATGGGTAAGGCTGTTACTTCGGCTGTTCAGTCAAGAAATGACTGTGAAATTGTTTTCGGTGCAGATCCTTTTGGAACACCTGCATACGATTATCCTGTATTTGAGAGCCTTGCCGTATCAGACAAAAAGGCTGATGTTATTATAGATTTTTCAAATCCTGCATCTCTTGACGATATTCTTGCATATGCGCTTGAGAAAAAAATTCCTTGCGTACTTTGTACAACAGGTTATTCACCGGAGCAGGTTGAAAAAATAAAAAAAGCGTCGGAAAGCGTAGCTGTTTTCTATTCGGGAAATATGTCGCTCGGTATCAATCTTCTTATTGAGCTTTCAAAAGAGGCTGCAAAGATTCTCGGTGCGGCAGATTTCGATATTGAAATCGTAGAGAAACACCACAATCAGAAAATTGACGCTCCAAGCGGTACTGCACTTATGATTGCAGACGGCATTTCCGACACACTTGCAGAAGAACCGCAGTATGTTTATGACCGCCATTCTTACCGCAAAAAGCGTTCTAAGAATGAAATCGGTATTCACTCTGTAAGAGGCGGTACTATTGTTGGCGAACACGAGGTTATTTTTGCGGGTCACGATGAGGTTGTAACTATTTCACATCAGGCTCAATCAAAAGAGGTATTTGCAGTCGGCGCAGTAAATGCCGCTGTTTATCTTGCAGATCAGAGCGCAGGTATGTACAATATGGGTAATCTCCTTGCCGCAAAGCTCGGCTGATTATTTTAACTTTAAAACGGCACTTTTTATCAGTGCCGTTTTTTTGCGCTTTTTATAGTTGGAAAAATTATGGTTTAGGGAGTGTCGGTCGGGCATTAAAATTTAGCTAACGCTAAATTATCCTCCAAAAAACAAATAAGTTTACTCAATTTTTTCAAAAATTGCGGGTTTGGGCAGAGCCCATAAAAATTTTCCGATATAACAATTTATCAGGCGCAAACAGCTCGCTGTTTGCGTGCTAAAACTTAAGTTTGAAAAAACAGGCGACAGCCATTAAAAAAAGGCCTATATTTTATTAGTGAAATAACTAATTCCTTTTCTTGTTGCTGTCGCATTTAAAGGCTAACGCCATTGTGTTCAAGCCGCCAAACCGCAAGCTGTTTGGCTATCGTTAGATTGCGTAAACTGAAAGTATTTGTGGGCTTTGCCCACACCCACAACCTTTGAAAAGGTTGACCAAACTTTTATAATTGCTTGTCGAAACAATTTGATAAACCATTATTTATTATTTTTACCCCAACATTTAGAATATAACAGGTTTGTTTTTTAAGAAACTGTTATCCGATTGCAATTTTGCAAACTTGCAGATTGTAATAATGTTATAAAATTTACGATAACAGGGAAAAATCTGTCGAAAACACTTTACTTTGCTAATGTGATAATGCTATAATATAGTGTAGCTTTTCGCTAAGTTAAATTATGGAGGAAAACATTTATGAAAAAGATTTCAGCTTTATTACTTGCAGGTGTTATGGCGGCAACTGCTCTTGCAGGTTGCGGCGGTTCAAATTCAACAACCGCTAAAGGTTCTTCGGAAACTGAAAACGATTGGACTTATATTCAGAATAAAGGCGAATTTGTAATCGGTATTACATATTTTGAGCCGATGAACTATATGGACGAAAACGGCAATCTCACAGGTTTTGAAACAGAGTTTGCTACAAAGGTTTGCGAAAAGATGGGCGTTACACCTAAGTTCCAGAAGATTGACTGGGATTCAAAGGAAGTAGAGCTTAATGCAAAGACTATCGACTGCATCTGGAACGGTCTTACAATTACAGAAGAGCGTAAGGAAAATATGAGCATTTCAACTCCGTATATGGAGAATAAGCAGGTTATGGTTGCTAAGGCAGACATTGCGGATCAGCTTACATCGGCAGATGCACTTAAGGGTAAGACTGTCGTTGCAGAGAAGAAGTCAGCAGGTGAAGAGGTTGCCCAGAGTGATGAATTCTTTACAAGCGCCGATTATGTTTCGGTTGACTCACAGGCAAAGGCTTTGCTTGAGGTTAAGTCGGGTACAGCTGATGTTGCGGTTATCGACTATGTAATGTCAATCGGCACACTTGCCGAGGGTTCTGATTATGCTGACCTTAAGGTAGTAGACGGCAAGGCTTTCTCTCCTGAGCAGTACGGTATTGCACTCCGCAAAAACAGCACAGAAACTCTCAAAAAGCTCGATGACGCTATTCAGGCTTGTGCTGATGACGGCTCACTTGAGCAGATTGCAGAAAAATATAATCTTCAGGATTTACTCCTTGTAAAGGCAAAATAATTATGAACCAGTTTATAAATGTTACAAACAGCCTTTTAGAGGGTTTTGGACAAAACTGCCTTATCTTTATAGTGACAATTCTTGCGGCTATGCCGCTTGGACTTATTGTTTCTATGGGTTCAATGTCAAAATTTAAACCGATTAAGTGGATTACAAAAACTTTTGTGTGGATAATCAGAGGCACACCTCTTATGCTCCAGCTTTTTGTTGTGTTCTATGTACCACCGCTTATGACAAACGGCGGATTCAATTTTTCAAGAATAAATGCGGCGCTTATAGCATTTATTATTAACTATTCGGCATATTTTTCTGAAATATACCGTGGCGGTATTGAGTCTGTGCCAAAGGGACAGTATGAGGCAGGACAGGTGCTTGGTATGACTAAGCCGCAGATTTTCTTTAAGGTTGTGCTTATGCAGGTTGTAAAGAAAATCACAGCACCGATCGGCAACGAAATTATTACTCTTGTAAAGGATACATCACTTTCAAGCGTTATCGCTATTCCTGAAATTTTGATGATGGCAAAAGACTTCTCAATGCAGGGACTTATTTGGCCGTTGTTCTACTCGGCGGTATTTTACCTTGTGTTCTGCGGTGTTTTAACAATTCTTTTCTCGTTTATAGAGAAAAAGCTCGATTATTACAAAGGTTAAGGAGGGGCAGTTATGTCATTGTTAAGCGTTGAAAATATCCGTAAAAGCTACGGCAAAACTCCCGTCCTGAAAGACATCAGTTTTTCGCTTGAGAAAGGCGAGGTGCTTGCAATTATCGGTTCTTCCGGTTCGGGCAAAACCACACTTTTAAGATGCCTTAATTTTCTTGAAACTCCGCAGAACGGCAAAATCAGTGTAGGGGATAAGGTGCTTTTTGACAGCAATGATTCCGGCAAAAACAGTGAGTCGCAAATTCGCAAAAACAGACTGCATTTCGGACTTGTGTTTCAGTCTTTTAATCTTTTCCCACAGTACAGCGTAATTGACAATATTATGCTTGCTCCACGCCTTGCGGCAAAAGAACAGATAAAGCAGACAGGCGAATATATGGGTGCGAAAAATCATAAAGACGCACAAAAAATTATCCGAGAAACCGCATTGAGCTTGCTCGAAAAAGTGGGACTTTCGGAGAAGAGCGAATCGTATCCCTGTAACCTAAGCGGCGGTCAGCAACAGCGAGTTGCCATTGCAAGAGCGCTTGCTCTTAATCCTGATGTTTTGTGCTTTGACGAGCCTACATCGGCACTTGACCCTGAACTTACAGGCGAGGTGCTCAATGTTATTAGAAGTCTTAAAACTTCTGACAGTACAATGATTGTTGTTACTCATGAGATTGAGTTTGCAAGAGATGTTGCAGATAAAATTATCTTTATGGCTGACGGTGTAATTGCCGAGGAAGGTACACCCGAACAAGTAATCAATAATCCGCAAAATCCGAGAACACAGGCATTTTTATCAAGATTCAATCATTAATCTACCTATTGTAAAAACGCTCTAACTGTTTAATTGCAGTCGGAGCGTTTTGCTTTGCAAGTTATTGTTAGTACACGCTTTTGCTTAAATGATTATAAAACATTTTGAACAGAACTACTTTATAAGTAATTAAATTCAATTTCAAGCGGAGGTTCTTCTATACTGCATATGGCAAATGAATGATTTTTAAATTCAAAGTGGGTGATATAGCAATTTTTCTTCTTGTTATTTTCAAAAACGGTAATTGTATCTTTATTTATATTAATTTCAAAACTGTTGAGAGGTGTTCGCAATCCCTTGCCGCTCTGCTTTATATAACTTTCTTTAATCGTCCAAAGTTTGTAAAATGCATTGCTTGTATTTTCCGAATGAATAATATAATTGTATTCATTTTCGGTGAAAAATCTTTTTGCAACGTCAAGGCGAGGTTTTTTAATGATTTCAACATCACAGCCTATCTCCTTATCGGAACTGACTCCGAAAGCAAAGTTACCGGAGTGAGCCGCATTAAAGAAAATTTTATCAACATACGGTTTGCCGTTACTGCCGTAATAAATTGAATTTATGTCAATATTATTCTCATTAAGAATTTTATTTATAATTAAACCTGCTCCGAGCGAGCGTTTGCGATCGTCGGCAAGTTTATATCTTAGTATCTTTATTTGCCTTTCTTGAGGTAAAAGAGAAATTTTACCGTTATCATTCAAGGGGTCGCAAAGAACTGAAATATCAGCTAAATAGAGCTTTATCAATGTTTTCACCTCATCTTTTAGTGTAATTATAGTATTATTTTTGTTTTTAGTCAATCGTAATAGATATATTATTCTGTTTATGAAAAATACAACTTTGTTAAAAAAGTCAAAATTTTGTTCTAAGTATCCTTTTATAATAGTAAAGATGATTAACTAATGCAAAAAGCAAATGAAGAAAATGTAAACATATGTTCTAACTGTTGTGATATATAGACAAAAATATTAACTTCAAATTAGTTGATATGTACATTTGAGTAGCATATTATACAAATAAATATTTTAAAAAATGTTGACTTTCACGAACTTTTGAGTATAATAATAATTGTCAAGTAAATAGTCCGCTTGACTATCGGCTGATTAAACAGTCACATTACTCGAGTAAAATTAATTAAGTCGAATTTAAGTCTAGATTTTGCCAAATGGTAAATGGCGCACGAAAAAATAAAAATTGATATTTTTAAAGGAGGAAATTTTTATGACACCAATCCTTAATTTACACGACATTGATGTAACCAAATTCCTCGCCGTGCTCGATACCTGCGAGGGCAATGTATATCTCGTTACAAGCGAAGGCGACAGATTAAACCTTAAGAGCAAACTTTGTCAGCTCGTTGGCTTAACAAAGCTTATTGAGGGCGGCAGAATTGCAGAGGCAAGCATCATCTGTGATAATAAGAAAGATGAAAGCAAACTTTTCAGATTCAATTTCTTTGGTGATACAGCAGATGCCAAGGTTGGCTGATAACCCGAGTTACATTGATAACACCGTGTTTTCACGATAATTTCAAAACTTCATAAAAACTGAGGACAGCCGCAGCAATGCGGCTGTTTTTTGGTATATAAGCAAATCGGGCAAAACAAGCATAATGTTTTGCCCATGATTTTTATTTTTATCAAAAGTCGGGGTAAATATCAGTCAGTGAAAAATTTGACGAACTTTTATAATTATTTAATAATAACCGTGCGTTAAACACTAATCTTACTTATTAAAGAAAAATTTTATATCGTCCTCTACAGAACCGATACCGCTTATTCCGAAGTTTTCTACAAGTACATTTAATACATTTGGAGAGAGGAAAGCAGGGAGTGTAGGGCCGAGATGGATGTTTTTGACTCCGAGGTAAAGCAAAGAGAGAAGAACGATTACGGCTTTTTGCTCATACCAGGCAATATTGTAGATAATTGGAAGTTCGTTAATGTCATCAAGAACGAACACTTCTTTTAGCTTAAGTGCAATAACCGCAAGCGAGTAGGAATCGTTGCACTGACCTGCGTCGAGAACACGGGGAATACCGTTTATATCGCCGAGATTAAGTTTATTGTATTTGTATTTTGCACAGCCTGCGGTGAGAATTACCGTATCTTTTGGCAATGCTTTTGCAAATTCGGTGTAGTAATTTCTTGACTTTGCTCTGCCGTCACAGCCTGCCATTACAATGAATTTCTTGATGTCGCCGTTCTGCACGGCCTCTACGATTTTATCGGCAAGAGAAAGTACCTGATTATGAGCAAATCCGCCCACAATCTCGCCTTTTTCAATTTCAACGGGAGGTTTGCATTTTTTTGCAACTTCAATGATTTCTGAAAAATCTTTTATTTCTCCGATTTCGCCGCCGATGTGTTTTACACCCGGATAGCCCGCTGCGCCTGTTGTAAACATTCTGTCTTTGTAGCTGTCCTTTGGCGGTACAATACAGTTTGTGGTCATAAGAATTGCGCCGTTAAAGCTCTCAAACTCTTCTTTTTGTTTCCACCATGCGTTGCCGTAATTGCCGACAAAATGGCTGTATTTTTTAAAAGTAGGGTAGTAGTGCGCAGGCAACATTTCCGAATGAGTGTAAACATCTACACCTGTATCTTTTGTCTGTTCTAAAAGCATTTCAAGATCTCGAAGATCGTGACCCGAAACAAGAATTGCAGGGTTACTGCGTACACCGATGTTGACTTTTGTAATTTCGGGATTACCGTATGCGGAAGTATTGGCTTTGTCAAGCATAGCCATTCCGTCAACGCCGAATTTACCTGTTTCAAGCGTCAGTGCTACAAGGTCGTCAACGGACAGTGTATCGTCAAGCAACATTGACAGTGCTCTCTGTAAGAAAGCGTCAAGCTCTTCATTGTCATTCATAAGAACATTTGCGTGTTTGCTGTATGCCGAAAGTCCCTTTAAGCCGTAGGTTATAAGTTCCCTAAGACTTCTTATGTCTTCGTTTTCTGTGGCAAGTACGCCGACTGTAGCCGCTTTTGCCGCAAATTCACTTTCATTTCCGTTCCATAAAGATGCGCTTGGAAGTGCTGATTTATCGGAAACTTCTTTTAACAAATTCTCTTTTACTTTGAGGGTTGTTTTAATGCGTTCAACGATAACATCTTTGTCAAAATTTGCGTTTGTGATTGTTGTGAAAAGGTTGAGAGTAATAAGATGATTTATGCTTTTGTCAATCTGTTTTCCCTCTGCTCTGATTTGTGTGGTAACTGCCGAAATGCCCTTTGTAATATATACGAGCAAGTCCTGCATATTTGCGGTATCAGGCTTTTTGCCGCATACACCACTTACTGTACAGCCTGAACAATTAGCTGTTTCCTGACATTGATAACAAAACATTTTATAATCCATAGTTGCCTCCAAAATATTTATTTATACAATTGTAAGTTGTTGTAATTACTTACCTTGTGGTATAAGTATAATATTTTTCGGTCGGCAAATATGTTGTTACGGCAACGAAATTAAAATTAACATTATTTTATAAAATTGTTAAAAATTAAGTTATATTAAATCGGCGAGTATTGTGTTTGAAACCAAAAAGCCTTTCGGAGTAAAAGAAAAAGAAGTGCCGTTGTGTTCCATAAAACCGTTTTTTACATACAAATCAGTTTTTTTGAAAAAACTCTGCGGCAATGGAGTACCGTATTTTTTGGCATATTCTTCGGTATCGAGTCCCTTTTTCAATCGCAAAGACAGCATAATATATTCTTCGGCAGTGCCGCCCTCGCCGTCATTGATAATTATGTTTGCTTTGAAATTTTCTATACTTCTGTCATAGAAAAATCTTTTACCGTTAAAGAACGAATGAGCGGACGGACCTATTCCGATGTACTCGCCACACTCCCAATAGCTTGAATTATGTCTGCTTTCAAAACCTTTTTTTGCAAAATTTGAAATTTCATATTGCATATATCCGTATTGTTCAAGCAATTCAACTGTATATAGGTAGAGTTCGGCCTGCTCGTCATCGCTCGGAAGATTTAATTTTGATTCTATTTGCGCAAATTTTGTGTTTTCCTCAATTTTCAAAATATACGATGAAATATGAGTAACTCCGCATTGAGCGCAAAAGTCAACGGATTGTTTCAGAGTTTTCTTTGTTTGCAGAGGAATACCTGTCATAAGGTCAAGTGAAATGTTGGTAATTCCCGCAGCTTGTGCAAGCTCTGCCGTATGTTTTGCGTCTTCGGCGGTGTGTATTCTGCCGAGCTTTTTTAATTCGGCGGGTACTGCGCTTTGCATACCGATTGACAAGCGGTTAAAGCCTGTATTTTTCATTAAGGCAAAATCAAGTTTTTTTCCGCTGTCAGGGTTTACTTCAACCGTGATTTCCGCATTGCTTTCGAGTGTAAAATTTTCTTTTACGGAACTAAGAATATTGCAAAGCCTTTCAGCTCCGAGAACGCTCGGAGTGCCTCCGCCGATATATACGGTCTTTACAGTTCCGTTAAAGTGATTGCTCCAATATTTTAATTTTTCTTTTAAAGCAATAACATAGTCGTTATATTCATATTCGCCCGCCCTTGTGCTGTAAAAATCGCAGTAAGGGCATTTGCTTTTGCAAAACGGGATATGCAGATACAGTCCGATTGATTTACTCATAATAATCTCCGTAAAAGAATTTGAGGCAGAAGTAAAACTCCTGCCCCGATTTGGAAGGTATATGAAAAAATAGGAAAAAACAAAATATAAAATGAATTTATTACCTTCATCAACTATATGTTACAATAAAATTACAAATTTGTCAAGCTTTTGTAGCAATTGATTTTTTATATACCGTAAAACAAATATTTTTCGTCCGTTTTATTGACATATATATAAGAAAAATAGTAAAATATAGTATTGTAGAAAAGTATGTAAAATGATTCCGAAAGGATTGTAAAAGATGAGTTCATTAAACGAAGAAATCAGCAAGCGCAGGACTTTTGCGATTATTTCGCACCCTGACGCGGGTAAAACAACACTTACAGAAAAACTCCTTTTATACGGCGGAGCAATCAATCTTGCAGGCTCTGTAAAGGGCAAGCGTACTGCAAAGCACGCAGTATCGGACTGGATGGAAATTGAAAAACAGCGTGGTATTTCCGTTACTTCTTCTGTTTTGCAGTTTAAGTATAACGGCTACTGCATAAATATTCTTGACACCCCCGGACATCAGGATTTCTCCGAAGATACCTACCGTACACTTATGGCTGCCGATTCGGCGGTAATGGTAATTGACGGTTCAAAGGGTGTTGAGCGACAGACTATCAAACTTTTTAAGGTTTGTGTAATGCGCCATATTCCGATTATTACATTTATCAATAAGATGGACAGAGATGCAAAAAATCCTTTTGATTTGCTTGAGGATATTGAAAATGTACTCGGTATTCATACCTGCCCTGTAAACTGGCCTATCGGTTCGGGTAAAGAATTTAAGGGTGTGTATGACAGAAATTCAAAGAAAATTCTTGCATTTACCGCTAACAACGGTCAGAAAGAAGTTGAGAAAAAAGAAATCACTCTCGATGACCCGAACATTGATGATGTAATCGGTATGTACCACAGACAGGATTTGTTTGATGATATTGAACTCCTTGACGGTGCAGGCGATGACTTTGACCTTGAGGCTGTAAGACGAGGCGAGCTTACTCCTGTATTCTTTGGCTCGGCTCTTACAAACTTCGGCGTAGAGCCGTTCCTTGAGCAGTTTTTAAAGATTACAACTTCACCTCTTGCAAGAGAAACCGTTGACGGCATTGTTGAGCCGATGTCTGATTATTTCTCTGCATTTGTATTTAAAATTCAGGCAAATATGAATAAGGCTCACCGTGACAGAGTTGCGTTTATGAGAATTTGCAGCGGCAAGTTTGAGAAAAATATGGAGGTTTACCACCTTCAGGGCAATAAAAAAATGCGTCTTTCTCAACCGCAGCAGATTATGGCGCAGGAGCGTGAAATAGTGGAAGAGGCATATGCAGGCGATATTATCGGTGTGTTTGATCCTGGCATTTTCTCTATCGGCGATACAATCTGTTCACCGGGCAAAAAAATTCAGTTCAAGGGTATTCCTACCTTTGCACCGGAGCACTTTGCACTCGTTCGTCAGAAAGACACAATGAAAAGAAAGCAGTTCATAAAGGGTACAAGTCAGATTGCGCAGGAAGGTGCAATTCAGATTTTCCAGGAACTTGACGCAGGTATGGAAGAAGTAATTGTAGGCGTAGTAGGCGTGCTGCAGTTTGATGTTCTTAAATACCGCCTTGAAAACGAATACAATGTTGATATTATTATGGAAAATCTGCCTTACGAATATATCAGATGGATTGTAAATAAAGATGTAAATCCAAAGGAACTTGACCTTGCGTCAGATACAAAGCGTATACAGGACTTAAAAGGCAATCATTTGTTGCTGTTTACAAGTTATTGGAGCATTGACTGGGCGCTTGAGCATAACAAGGGACTTGAATTAAGAGAGTTTGGCACTGACTGGTAATGCTGTACGATAAATTAAAAATGTATTCCGAAAGCGGAGTATATCCATTTCATATGCCGGGACATAAACGCAATCCTATGCTTTGTGACGGCATAATGCCTTATGAAATTGACCTTACAGAGATTGACGGCTTTGACAATTTGCATAATGCGGAGGGTTGTATTCTTGAAGTGCAGAACCTTGCGGAGAAATTATATAATGTTAAGAAAGCGTTTTTGCTTGTAAACGGCGCAACGGGCGGAATATTGTCTGCTGTTCGTGCCATGACCGACAGGGGAGATAAGGTGATTGTTGCCCGCAACAGTCACAAGTCTGTTTATAATGCGCTCGAGCTTTGCGGATTAACCCCAAAATATATTGTGCCGAAAGTTGATAAAGAGTTTGGTATAAACTGTTCGATTACACCGTCACAGGCAGAAAAAGCAATCAGGGAAAATCCCGATGCAAAGCTGTTGATTATTACTTCGCCGACCTATGAGGGAGCGGTATCAGATATAAAAGAGATAAGCAGAATTGCGCATTTACATAATGTGTCGGTGCTTGTTGACGAGGCGCATGGAGCACATTTTCCTTTTTCGGGTAGCTTTCCTGTCGAGGCAATACAGTGCGGAGCAGATGTGGCGGTGGCAAGTTTGCACAAAACTTTGCCGTCACTTACACAAACTGCGCTTTTGCTCACTTCAAACGAAGAATTAATCAATCCTCTTGCCGAAAACCTTGCAATTTTTGAAACCAGCAGTCCGTCATATGTTTTTATGTCGTCAATCGAAAAGTGCCTTGATTTTTGTAAGAATACAAAGGCTTTTGATGAATATATAATCAGGCTTAATTCTTTTGACGAAAAATGTCGAGAATTGAAAAATATAAAGGTTCTTTGCTGTGGCAATGATAATATTAAAAATCATAATTTTTTTGATTTTGATATTTCTAAAATTACCGTGTCCGTAAAAGGACTGAATATTAACGGTGTTCAGCTTGCCGAAATACTTAGAAATGATTTTAAAATTGAGCCTGAAATGGTATGCTCGGACTATGTTTTACTGATTACGACAGTTTGCGATACTGATGAGGGTTTTGCAAGACTTGTAAAAGCGTTACAAATCATTGACAGCGAATGTTCTGAAAAAGAATTAAATTATAATAATCTGCTTCTTTCACAGCCTCGCATAGCACTGAATCCTTGTGATTGCAGCGGCAAAAGCGGAGATTTTTACCTGTTAAAAAACAGTATTAATAAAATTTCACTTGAGTATGTGTGGGCATATCCGCCCGGGATTCCGATTGTGGCAAAGGGCGAAGTTATAACTCAAGAAATTGTCGATACAATTTTTATGCAGATTGAAAACGGTATAAATGTGTATTCTACCAAAGGCAAAGTTCCTAAAGAGATACTTTGTTGTGAATGATTATATTTAATAAGCAGTAGGAATACTGTTTTAATTATATACTAAATGAATGATACAATTGTTAAAGTACAGAATTTATGCAAAATCTGTGAAATTGCTGTGTTTTAAACCCGCTTTGTGTAAGCTTTCCGATTTGGCCCGGAAATTGATGTAAAAGGTTTAAGAAAAGGTAAAATCGGCAAATGAGAGAATTGTTTTGAGTTTGTGCCTTGCCTTTGCAATATGGACGAAAGAAATTACAGAAACGACGGCGGACAACTGCATCTTACCAAAACTCTTGCCCAAGGCAATGATTGCTGATAAGCAGGGCGGCAGTTGGGTAAATGCAAGTTATGGCTATTAAATTTAGTTTGCTGTGACGGAAGATTTTATTGGCTTTGCACACACCACACGCAATCTTTTATAATTACTTGTCGTAGTATGCGGATTAAACCGAAATTTATCCCGAATTTAATAAAAAACCAAAAATCAAAGCCTGTCGATTATACTGAATCGACAGGCTTTATGCTTAAAATATTAATTACAAAATAAATTTAGTCTTTGGATTTTCAAACTCTGCTTTGCGAATTTCAAAGGCTTTTTTTACATCGTCTTCAAATGCGAGTGCGGTGTTTTCGGCGCCCATAAGTTTTAATAATCTTTTTGTAAATGCGGGGTTATTTACAAGGAGCGGTCCGAGCTGTGCCGTGGCAATTGCATTGTTCACCATAATGCCCTCTTTATCGGACTCTTTATTAATGCCGATTCCCTTAATGCATTTGACAAAGAAACAATCGGAATTATCACCAAACCAATATGTAAACTGGCTTCTGAAACCGAGAATTTCTGTTCCGTCTGCCATTGTGCCGTGGTTAAGACCGTTAAATCTTGTGTATTGCTCACGCTTTGCGGTAAACGGAAAAATATTAAGCGCAGGGATTTTTCTGCCGTCATAGTTTTCTATCTCTTTAAAAAGAATTTCTCCCGAATTGCCCGTGAAAAGCATAGGAGTGCCGTTGTCAATCAATTCTTTGAGTCTGTCACGGTAGGGGAGCAGAGCTTTTATTATAAGCTCTTGATTTTTTTCGTTTGACGGTGCAAGGTAAATTAAATTTGGCTGTTCGCTTGCAAAAAGCGGTTTGTCACCAAATGCGGTTGAAATAAATTCAGCGTTCGGCAAACATTTTTTCAGATATTTCATATTGCCCATATCGCCGAAAAGATTGCATATTTCAGGGAATAGAATTTCTATTTTCATTGTTTTGCACCCCTTTCAGCCATTCTGTCACTGATTGTATTTTTTGAAATTGCGGCGTAAGATGTTGTGTAAACATCATAAAGGAAGAAAATTGTATCTGCTTTGTCAAGGTCAACTTCATTTGCCGCATCGGACTCTTTTTCAACACAAGTAATTTTTTCTTTGGGAACGCCTGCAAGCAGAAGTCTTACCTTGTAGTCTATACGGCGAACACCGCTGCAAATTACCTGTGTAATTGAATCGTCATTTAAAAATTCAAAGTCGGTATCGTATATCCAAGCTGTGTTTTCGCTTGTTTCTTCGGCGTCGCCGAGGTCGTCAAGCATAAGTACAACTGCTTTTTTGCCTGTGTGATTTTTAATGGAAGAAAATACTCTTGAGCAGGCTACGGGGTTCTGTCCCTTTGCAACACTCATAATAACCTGCTTGTCGCCGATTTTTTCTTCGTCATAACGGCTTTTTACAATTTCAAGTTTTTCAACGGATTTCTTAAGCTGTTCCGCGCTAAGACCAAATTCGGAGAGAACGGCAATCGCACCTGCAAGGTTATAGGTATCCGTAACAGAAGTACCGACTGCTTTAAAATCAGCCTGTTTGCCCTTGAGTGACATTGTAATTCTTCCGGTGCTTTCGTTTACCTTTGTAACATCGTAATCGGCTTTTGGCGAACGGAAACCGCATTTTGTACAGTGAGCCGAACCGATATGATGATAACGGCGGAAGTCATATTCAAGTCTGCTGCCGCACTCGGGGCAAAGCGGAGTGTCGATGATTATTGTATTCTCATTGAGAACCTCGTTGTCCTGCTTCTCAATGCCGAAATATACTCTGTCATTGCCTTTGGCAAGTCTTGCACTTACAAGGTCATCTGCATTTAAAACAAGTTTTGTCTGCTTTGGAATGTGCTTGTCCAGAATGTCGAATATAAATTCAGAGTGAGCATTACGCTTGTAAGAATCTCTGAAAAGGTTTGTGCAGAGTAAGTATGTCGGATGAACATACGGATATATAAGTCTTGAACTGCGTTCATCAAGCTCAAGTACAGCAAGGTCTTTTACTGTTTTGCCTCTCAAATTAACGGCGGAGATCAAGGTTGTTGCCACACCGCCGAGAATATTACTGCCTGCACGGTTATTTACAGGAGAATATCCGTTGTCTGCAAGAATATCGTTAATCATATTTGCAGTTGTGGTTTTGCCGTTTGTGCCGGTTATGCCGATGATTGTTTTCGGCTTGTCCATTCTGCCGAGAAAGTCGGGGCAGATTTTCATAGCAAGTACGCCCGGCATATGAGTACCGTTGCGGTGCATTACAGAAAGTGCCACAGTCGCAAGCTTTGCGGCATAAAGCGCCGCAAAAAATCGAATACCTTTCATTTATAAAGCTCCTTTAATTACTGATTATAAATTTTATTATAGCAAATTGAGCATAATAGTGCAAGGTTACGAGTACATAAAACAGACTAATAAATCACAATAATTTTATTTTATTTTTAAAAATCTTAAATGTTTGACAATCTGCAACAAAAAATCTTTGACATTTAACGAAAATAATGTTATTTTATATATAGTGAAAGTTTAACAATATATTAAACTTAACTTTGTGAAGATATAGATATTTTTTATAAAAGGCGGTATAATCTTATGGCTGAAATAAGTTTGTTGAATCCGCAAAATTCAAAAGCGGTATTCAAGAGCCTGACAAAAGAAAGTATAAACGACCTTTCGCTTGATTTTATTTGTAAGGCGCTTACCAAAAGTGAATATGAGCAAAATGTTATAATGAAAATTATGACCGAAATTACAGACGATGCAGAAACCGTGAAATATAGGGGAGATGTGTTTGACGATTTTCTTAGATTTCCGAAACTGCGTGATTCTCTTGCTCAACTTCTTGAAGAACTTAACGATTTGCGTGACATTTCAAGATTTCAAAAGGACACGGAGGCATCTTCTTTATGGAAGTTGATTAACCGTCTGCGAGAGATTGACGGTTATGTTAATTGCATTACAAAAATAAAAGAATGTCTTGAAAGTCTTGATATAAAGTCGGAGGGATTGCTTACCCTGAAAAAAGAAGTTACCGATATTTATGCCAACAGCGGTTTTCCGCAGTTAAAAGCCGACATTAACGAAACCTTTGCCAAGGTGCAAAAAGTAAAGAGCATTACGATAGGAGTAAATCTTGATGATTTGTTAAGACCGAAAAATGCGGGAATTTTGTCGCTTAACGATAAGGCTTTTACATCTTCGGGACTTATGCAGCATTTTATGAAGTTTACCAATAACGGAGATGAAATTCATTTTGGTACAGATATATCGGATATTAAGAAATTTCACCCATCAAGTCCGAAGTTTAAGGAAAATGATATAGGAATCGGTACTCTTGACGCAGTGCCGACAAACGGTAATCCTCATATAACCTCAAGTGGATTGACAGGCGCAGACCCGCTTTCGGACAGCCTTAAAAAGGCGGTAACCGATATTATGAGAAAAACAGTCCGTGACATTCAGAGCGTGCTTACAAAGTATGTAAATATCAGCGGATACACGCTTTCTGCGCTTATGCCTGAAATCGTTTTTTATATAAGGTGGGCAGAGCTGGTTGAAAAAATCAGAGCAAAAGGACTTGCTATGTGCAAGCCCGAAATCCTGCCGTCGGAAAACAGAGAGATTTTTGCCAAAGGCGTGTATAATCTGAAACTCGGCATAAAGCGTGTGAACGGAGAAGAATTTAATATCGTGGCAAATGATATTGATTTTGACGACGAATCAGGCAGAATTTATATTCTTACGGGTCCGAACAGGGGAGGAAAGACCACTTTCACTCAAGCTGTCGGTCTTGCTGTTTTGCTTGCTCAAAACGGTATTTACGCACCTTGCCGTGAGCTGAAAATCAGTCCTTGCGATAATATTTTTACGCACTTTCCGGCAGACGAAAACGACACAGTTGACCTGGGCAGACTTGGCGAAGAAAGCAAAAGACTTGCGGAAATTTTTGATATTGCAACCGAAAACAGTATGCTTTTGCTTAATGAAAGCCTTGCAACCACAAATGTATCGGAGGGTTTGTTTATTGCAAAAGATGTCGTGCGGGCAATGCGTTACCTCGGAGTAAGGTCTGTGTTTAACACACATATGCACGATTTGGCTAAAAACCTTGACGAAATGAACACCAAAACAGAGGGAAAAAGTATTGTACAAAGCCTTGTAACGGGAGTTGACAACGGTGAACGCTCGTTTAAAGTTTACATTTCACCTCCGCAGGGAAGCAGTTATGCAAGAGATATTGCAAAAAAATACGGTGTAACTTTTGAACAGATAAAATTAAATATAGATAAAACATAATCGGGGATAATTATGTTGAAGAAAGCTGTCACAGCGGAAGTTTTAATGAGAAGTTATATATTTCGGCAGGCACATATACAATAAAAATTTCGGCATACGAAAAAGTAACGGGAAAGTACAGCGTTGACTTTACTTTTACGCCGTTTTATGAATCTTTCTCCGAAACCGAGGAGGGTTCAAACAATACTCTCGAAACCGCAAACAATGCGGAAACCGAAACCATTTACAGCGGACTTTTGACAGAAACCGACAAGGTGGATATTTTTAAATACAGTTTTGACAAGAAAGCAATGCTTGCGGTTCTTGCAACATCTCATATGGACAGTGTGAATGTATATCTTTTAAATGAAAAGGGCGAGGTTATTAACAGTAAAACTCTCGGTAAAGATGAGAAATATACATTCGTAACATCTGTGGCAAAGGGCGGTACTTGCTATGTGGCATATGTCAGCGCAGACAACGCTACGGGCGGTTATGAAATTGATACAACAAAGGCTGTATTCGGAGATTTTAACAGCGACGGTAAGATTGATGTTAATGACGCAACAATTTTGCAAATGTCTATTTCGGGCAGACATAAATTATCCAACTTAAAGGTATTGTCGGCAGATTTGGACGGTGACGGTCTTATTATGATTACGGATGTTACATATCTTCAAATGAAAATCGCAGAATCCGTTGACAGTATGTAAGTTTAATCGAATAATATTTGCTAAAAAATACTCGCCGCATAAAACGGCGAGTATTTTGGCGTACGGTTGCAGATAGGGTAAATTGACAGTAGAGCAGAAAAGTAAGAAGAATCAAATTATTTCTGACGGAGCTATAACAAAATCAGTTTCAATTTTATGATATTTTCTTGCCTTTTTTTATAAATCTGCAATAATCATTGCTTTTAAATTAAAAATATGTTATACTAAAACAACACAATTTTGACTAAATTTTGACTATACGAAAGTGTGCCGATAATTAATTGAATGAGGGAGAAACTAAATGACACTTGAAAATAAATTCGGACTGACAAGTTCTGCTGACCTTGCCCGTGAAGAAGAATTCGTCAGCAAGAAAAGAGCTGTGGAACTTTTTGAAAATAGAGTTTTAGACAGTCTTCCTGCCGGCAAGTTTTCTACATTGCAGGCAATTCATAAATATCTTTTTGAGGATATTTACGATTTTGCAGGTGAACTTAGAACCGTCAATATTGCAAAAGGTAATTTTCGTTTTGTACCTTTATTGTACTTGCAGGCGGCACTTGAAAGCATTGACAAGATGCCGCAGGCGAGCTTTGACGAGATTATAGAAAAGTATGTTGAGATGAACATTGCCCACCCGTTTCGTGAGGGAAACGGGCGAAGCACACGCATTTGGCTTGACCATATTTTGAAAAACGAAATCGGCAAGGTAATCGATTGGAGCAAAGTTGATAAAGAAGATTATCTGTTGGCAATGGAGCGCAGCCCAATTAAAGATGTGGAAATTAAAGTGTTGCTAAAATGTGCACTTACAGACGAAACAGACAGTCGAGAGGTCTATATGAAAGGTATCGACCATAGTTACTATTATGAGGGTTATACAACCTTTAAGACGGAAGAATTGTAAACAGACAGACTCTGTATTGTCATATAATAACCATCAGATTTCCAATCAAGCAGAATATTTCAACATTCAATTCGAGTATCTATCAAAAGTTGGTATATAGTCAAAAAAGCACTCGTCAAAAGACAAGTGCTTTTTTAATGTTTTTTGGAGCGGATGACGGGGCTCGAACCCGCTACCTCCACCTTGGCAAGGTGGCGCTCTACCAGATGAGCTACATCCGCATAATAAAAAGGGCAAAGGTATAAAACTTTTACCCTTTGGTGGGAACAATAGGACTCGAACCTATGACCCTCTGCTTGTAAGGCAGATGCTCTCCCAGCTGAGCTATGCTCCCATAAAGTTATTGTTATTTGTAAAAGCACCTCTTACGAAGTGCTTTTACAAAATTTGGAGGCGACACCCAGATTCGAACTGGGGAATCGGAGTTTTGCAGACTCGTGCCTTACCACTTGGCTATGTCGCCGAAATGCTGTAATCTCAATCAGCGATATTGATTATATCAAATACGGATTGATTTGTCAAGCATTATTTAAAAATTATTCAAAAATTTTTTTACGAATTAAAAAAGCGGGTTTATCTGTTTATAAGTTTGCCGATATTTTTAAGTGCGATTGAAATTGTACCGTCGTTGTTGTTGATAAACTCAATATATCTGTCATCTTCAAAATATTCTACGGGTACGGTTATTTCTATGCCCGTATCGGTTTTTATTTTCTGACTTTTGCTGGCTCTTACGGCAGATGTTTTTTCGATTTTTAAGTCTTTGGGTATTTCTTTTTCTTCGATTTTCTTTTCAAATGCCTCTTGCATAACAGGTGACTCCGAAAAAATATTTTCGGCAAGTTCCTGTGTGGAAATGGTGTCGGATTCCTCGCAGTTTTCGACAATGTAGCTTTTTGCCTTTGAAACGGCGACTGCCGAGTTTACTCCGTATTCTTCGGCGACCTCGTTTGCGGTTTCACTTACGATTTTTACAGCCTCTTTTGCGGAAACGCCCGACGAACATTCGAGCAGTATTTCCGGAAGTACATATACACTGTTGCCGTCGATTTGGCGCTTTTTATCAGAAAAATGTATTTCTCCCGTTTTCATATTTATAATCGCATATGAATCTATTTTTTGCGACGGGGCAGGCAGGATAGCGTAATGCTTCATAATTTCGTTATGAATACCGTTTTCATCTGTAATTACCTGATGAGTATAGGCGGATTTGTTGGTTATAAGCAGAATTGCAAAGTAGTCGGAATCGTCATTTATATAATCTGCCGCAACAAAATCTATTGCGTCAAGTTTGTCGGAAAGAGAAATATTCTCATAAAGAACATTGGCAATTTGTGAAGTGAAATCTATAAATTCAAGACCTTTGTTGCCGTATTCCGTCAGCGCCGCCGCAAAACCGCTGTCGGCATTAAAAGTACCGCTTTTTCCCGCGGAATCCTTGTGAAGTTTTTCAAGGTGCTTTTGAAGAAATGTGCTTACCGTATCATCTGTACAGTCAAGTTCGCTTTGAGAAAAAACGCTCATTCCCGAATTGAAGTCAAGTATATGTAAAACAGCTCTTTTAATAATCATATCATTTTCCCTAATCTGTGTAATATTTTGTTAAATAAAAACGAATATCGAATAATCAGGCACAAGCCGCCGACATTCCGTTGAAATTTATTATATTCTCATATTAAATAAAAATCAAGAGATACAGAAAAACCCGCACCGAAAGTCATAAAAACAACTCCTCAGTGCGGGTTTAGTTTGGCGTGCCAAAAGGGATTCGAACCCCCGACCTTCTGCTTAGAAGTTCATTCCGAAGCGTTATTTCCAAGATAAACAAACCTCAACTTTTCCCATCCTAATGCGGTTTTCAGCAAGTAAAGAGGTAGTCTGTTACCATCTAAAATGTGCTAACATTAACGAGTTGTGTGTATTCCTGTTAGCAAGGTGTTAGCACGCCCCTGAAAAAAGTTGTCGCATAAGGTGGTAGTTTTGGGATGTACTTCTTAAGCAATTATTATGCAATAGTTGTATAACACAAATATAAAACATAGGCAAGGAAAAATTAGGACGCTCCAAACGGAACGTCCTTTTACATTTATATATAGCTATTTATGAGTTGCTTTGATACTGCTGGAGAAAAGCCTGAAACGCTTTGCACATTTCTGGATTTGAGAAAATCTGTCCGAGAAGCTCCGTCGGATTCATATCGGTGGTGTTATCCGCTTGTGTCTTCTGTGGTTGCTGGTTATATACCTGTTCATCAACTCGGCGAGCGTTGGCAACTCTATCTTCGTCGAGAATATGCGAATACTGTTCCGTTACAATATCAGCCCTTGCGTGTCCTAAATCGCCCTGAACGGCTTTTATATCACCGCCCAACCATTTGAGTTTATATGTAATGCTCGAATGACGTAGACTGTGAAAACAAACGTCGGGTAGATCGTGGACACTGATGAGCTTTTTCAACGACCTTGTTATTACCTGTCCCTCCATCGGTCTGCCTGTTGAGCTTGAAAACAGAAGATTGTAGTCGTGGTACTCGTCGCCGAGAAGCTCCTTGATTTCCTGAATATCCTTGATGCGCTGAAGCACCATCTTCGCAACGGTTTTCGGAAGATACACACGACGTTTACTTGTTTCGGTTTTAGGTTCTTTCAATACAAGTACCGTATTGCCACCTGACAAACATCGAGGAAAGACAAAAATCACATCTCTCTTATTGAGCTTTTCAAATACATCACGCTTTACCCTTTGCAGCTCCTTCTCAATAAAAATGGAAGCCGTACCATTTTCAATCTTTTCCTCTGACACGTCGATACAGTCCAGCGTTATGCCCAGCATTTCGCCCATACGCAGCGTACAGGAAAAAGCGAGATTTAATGCCAACGATAAATCGTCATCATCGCAAAGCTCAAGCGCCTTCTTGAACGTAGGCAAATCCCACATAGCTCTCTTTTTGGGCTTTTCTTTGGGTATGGTAGCGTGTTCAACGGGATTCCTTGTCATCAACTCCCATTTAACGGCTTGATTAAAGACATTTCGCAAGAGCTTGTGTACCTCTCTGATTCTTGACGGCGTAAGATATTCGTGCTCCGGTTTGCGGTTGTTGATAACCTTTGATTTGACTTTCAGAAGGTCAAGGTAAAACTTTTCCATCATTCGAGGATTCAGATCGCTCAAAGGAATATTGCCGATAATCGGATTGATATAGTTATTAATCAAGCTGTTTTTTGCATCATAAGTAGACATTGCCCATTTATTTACGCCGTAGATTTCCATATAATCCACAAGCAATTTTGCTTCGGGAACGGTAAAAACTACATTTTACGAAGGAGATCAGGTAGAAATTACCGGATTACATACTGAAGTTCTGAAAATGCTTTTTCCGGTTGACAGCATGGACAGCTGTGAAAAAATAATGATCCAAGACTGGCCTGGCGCTCTTTACAAGAAAGACGACACGGCGTTTCTCTGCTGGACGTATTCTCCAGAAATCACTTATATTCTGGAATATACGCCAAGCAAAATTGATGATTTTGAGATTATCAAAATGGCAGAAAGTGCTGAACTTGTAGAATAAGCCTATGTCAGAGATGCACTCTGTAGTCGATACATAACCTTTGGCTTTTTCTAAATTCTAAACTGGAGTTTTAATACTTTTCTTTTTTGCAACAAGACACTCTTTTTTTCGTCAAAGTAACCTATCTTTTGACCAACTCGTTGCGTTTACAATCTTTGCGTAGTATAATAGACTCAACAAGCAAAGTAGGAGGATATATTTTGAAAGTCAGCTATAAAAAACTTTGGTATTTATGTGTGGAACAAGAAATCGGAAAAGCCGAACTTCGCAAGCGGACTGGTTTATCCTCTGCTACATTTACCAAATTAAGACGAAACCAAGAAGTAAATCTTTCTGCACTTTTGAAGATTGCGGAAGTTATGAATTGTAATGCAGGAGATATGATGGATTTTCTTCCGGACGATACTGATGATGAATAAGAAGTTGTAAATTGAACCATTATTATAGTTTGCTGAGACATACATCTGTCCGCCACATTTCATATAATAGTCTCAAAATCAGGAACAACTTAGCAAACTGGAAATGGAGATTTTTATGGAAAACACAAAACACGATAGATTATTAGAAATCTTCTTCCGCAGTCTTAGAGGAGAAGATCTATCCGTTCAAAGGCTCGCAAAAGAATACAGTGTTTCGACCAAAAGCATCAGTCGAGATATTAACGACTTGAAATTCTTCCTTGCAGATCACAGGCACTTGGTAGGTAACACGGAATTAAATTATTCAAGTCAAGACAAATGCTATCGGTTACATATGGACGAGTTTCTTACAAACAAGGAACTATTTGCTATGATTGAAGTTTTGATTGGAACAAGAGCCTTTTCTAAAGAAGAACTTCTGACTCTCACCGATAAATTAAGGAGGTTTACTACAGCAGAAGATCGTCCTAAATTAAATGATTTAATTCGCAAAGAGCTTTATCATTATTCAGAAGTTAAGCACGATTGCGATAGCGTAACAGACACTCTTTGGAAACTTGTAAACTGCATATCTGATAAGAGAGAAGTCACTATTGAATACTATCGTATTGATAGAGCATGGCGTACTCATCGAATAAGACCTGCTTCTCTTATGTTCACAGATCATTACTTCTATCTTATCGCTTTCAAAACTGATGATGAACCCAGTAAGCCGTTCTATTTCAGAGTAGATAGAATCAAGTACATTACTGAACACAGGAAACATTTCGAAGCAAATGAAGTTGGCAATTTTGATGAAGGGCTTTTGCGTGAGCGAAGCCTATTTATGTGGCCTGGCAAATTACGTACAATTCGATTTGAGTATTCGGGGACATCTGTTCAGGCAGTTCTCGACAAGTTGCCGACCGCTAAAATCATTGAAAGATCCGGCGGTAAATATACTCTCGAAGCAGAGGTTTATGGTGATGGGATAAAGATGTGGATTCTTAGTCAAGGAAGCCATATCAAAGTTAACGAACCCCTTGAATTTGTTCGAGAATTAAAAGAAGAAATTCTTACAATGTCAAACTTTTATGATGATATTAAATAAACAATAGTGATTGCGATTACCCGGAGGTGACACACTTTGAATCCAATTATGTTAGAGACATCACAAATGCTTGAAGATCATCCTCTTCTGAGCGAAAAAGAAAATTACAAGGTTAAGTACCTCAATGTTCTGGAATACTTTTCTCAGAAATATTCCGCCAATGACCCTTGGGCTACTCAGACCTTGAAACTATATATTAAGAAGTTTCTCGGTGCCGAGAATAGTTATGAGTATAGTGATTTCGATCTACAGCACAATACAAAACCTGTATTAACTACAAAATTTCGTCCATTTAAGTTTTTTCCCTATCGCTATTGCCTGATTATTGATTGTGTTTTTATCTGTGCATACGGAGATAAAGATAAGAGCGAAAAAATTTTTTTCGAATTATCTTCCGTTTATCATAAGCGGTATCAAAAGAAAATTCGACAAGTTTTTGATTCCTTGTATGATCCTACTGTTTCTGTTGAAGAAATTGAACAGATTCAGTATTTGAAATCCTGTTGGGATACGAACAGAAAATATGTTGCAAACGAACCAATAAAGGTCATCGTTACAGCAAATATGAGTGCCGGTAAATCTACATTACTCAACGCTCTCGTTGGTAAAAAGGTAAATAAGACTCAGAACGATGCTTGTACCGCAAAAATACATAACATTGTCAACAAGCCTTTTGAGGATGGGTTGTGTTATGAGCTGGACTACCTTTTAGAATTAGATGCTGACTATCAGACTTTAATGGATGATAATACTGACAACCAAAGCTCCGAAATCACGGTAGGAACTCACTTCCGAACCGTAGGAGCCAATTCTAAGCGAACATGGTTTATTGATACTCCTGGTGTAAACTCCTCTCAGGATGTTGAACATAAGTTGTTGACTGAGAAAGTCATTTGCAACACCAGTTCTGACTTGCTGATTTATTTATTAAACGGTGAAAATATAGGTACCGACGATGATCGCAAACATCTACTGTTTGTCTTAGAAAACTATCACGGCAAAATTTTATTTGTCATAAATAAATTGGATCGCTTTAGGAAAAAAGAAGATTCCATTGATGAGACTTTAAAGACAGTTATTGAGGATTTGACGAGTATTGGATTTGAAAGTCCAAATGTTGTGCCTGTATCTTCTTACGCAGCATACCTTGCTAAGATGAACATCTTCTCCGATCCTCTTGACGAGGATGAACAGGATGAATTCGATCGGATGTCCAGAAAAATGAAAAAGCCCGAATACCAACTCGACAAATACTATCCTGAAGAAATAAAAGCTACTGTCGCAATCGAATCTGACGATGAAAACCATCAGCTTTTGCTACATTCTGGAATTTTACATTTAGAAAAAATAATTAACAGCATGAGGTGATTATATAATGAGAGAGATTTTTATTAAATACAATCCGTATCGTCTGGAAACGTCCATTACGATTGATGGTGTCGCACCAAAACAGAACAGTCGTCTAAACTTTGGTGACCGCCGACTCCAGGAGTGGATTGAAGAATTGCCTGAGATTCTATTTGAGGAATGTAGTAGTCGTGATTTCAAAATCACATTTCACGGAACTGTTCTCGACTACGAAGACGTTGAATCAATGGCTCGTGAAGCAAAGAAAAATGGCTTAAACATTGAATTGGAACATATTCCTGCCAAGGAAGTATCTGATAAAGAAGTTGCCATTGATGAAATCTTCGACGAAATTCAGGCTGGACCTTTTGATGAACTCAAACAACCCGATGTGGTCAAAGCATTTAACATGGCAAAAAGCAGTGATTTCGAAGTTAATGTTGTCGCAACAATGAGTGCAGGCAAATCCACCTTAATCAATGCACTTCTCCGCCAAAAACTTATGCCGGCAAAACAAGAAGCTTGTACCGCAACAATTACAGAAATCAAGGACAACGATGCTGACCACTTTATGGCTAAAGTCTATGACACCAGCGGTAATCTTATTCAGACTCATCCGGAATTGTCCTTTGAAATCATGGATTCTTTGAACAGCAATCCCGAAGTTTCTAAAATCCATGTTGAAGGCAACATTCCGTTTGTTACCTCTGAGGATGTCTCTCTTGTTCTTGTAGATACTCCCGGTCCGAACAATTCGAGAGACCCAGAACATAAAGCAGCGACCTACCGTATGCTCTCCGAATCCTCCAAGACTGTCGTTCTGTATATCTTAAATGCAACTCAGCTTGCTGTAAATGACGACTATAACTTACTTAGCCATGTTGCTGACAGTATGAAGGTAGGTGGTAAACAATCTCGTGATCGTTTTATCTTTGTAGTGAACAAGCTGGATGACTTCAAAAAAGGCGAAGATAGCATAGAAGCAGCTATCACCAAGGTTCGTGATTATCTGCGTGATAACGGTATTGAAAATGCAAACATTTATCCCGCTTCTGCTCTCACCGCACTCAATATCAGAACTATTCTGGCTGAAAGTGACGATGACGATGATGATGAAGTATATGAAGCTAAAGGTAAAGTTCGCAAGTTCATTCGAAATCCTGAAATGTACTTCGAGACACTTGCACCTCTTACTCCTTCTGTTCGTGGCGAAATTGAAACTCGCCTTGCGAATGCCAGAAACAATCATGATACCTATGAAGAAGCTCTGATTCATTGCGGTATTGTACCTATTGAAATGGCAATTAAGATGTATGTCCAGAAGTATGCCAAAACCGCAAAAATCAAGAACATTGTTGATACTTTCTCCAAGCGTCTTGAAAGTGCTAAATCCTTTGAAACCACAAAGCAGGAAATCACTGAAAACCAGGACAAACAAAAGGAAATTCTTGCTAACATCGAGGTTATTAAAAAGAAACTTGCCAGTGGAGAAGATGCAAAACGCTTTAAGAGCAGAATTGAACAAATCAACTACAATAGCGAGATTCGCAAAATGGCAAATGATGTAATCATGGTTGCCCAGAAAAAAATCACAGAACAACTTTCTTCCAGCGATACCAAAATAAGTAAGCGTGAAGCCGAAGAACTGTGTAGACAATTTGCAAGATTTGCAGATAATCTTCAGGCAGAGGTTCAGGTTAAACTTGAGGAGCTAATTGGGAACCATGTTCACAAGAGCGCAACAGATCTTCTTGAAGAATATAGAAAGAAAATCTCGGAACTGGCCCAAGATGTAAATATTGGTACTGTTTCCATCGACCCATTCGAATTGATGGCGGGTGATATTTCTACAGATGTTTCTTCTCTCATTAACAATCTGACTGAAACCGAACGTGTTAAGGTTGATGAAGTATGGGTTGAAAACACAAGCAAGAAATGGTACAAGCCTTGGACGTGGTTCCAGGAGAAAGGTCACTGGAAGGATATTTACGAGGACAAAGAATATGTTGATGGAACCAAACTTGCTCAACGCTTCTTTGCTCCGATTCAGGAACAGCTCTACGAAAATAGCAACAATGCTATCGAGTACGCCAAGGCACAGACCAAAAAAATTAAGCAGGACTTCTCCAAAAAGTTTGTTGAGCTTGATACCGTCTTGAAGAAGAAACTTCAAGAGCTTGAAGATTGTGCAAACGACAACAAGAACGTTGAACGCAGAATCCGTGAATCCCAAGCTAAATTGAAATGGCTTGAAGAAATCCAGATTAAGACCAAGGCTATTCTGGATATTTAACGAGGTTATTGTATGCTATCACAAGAGTTCAAAGCAACTGTATCAGATAAAAACTTACTCCGTACAAGGATCATGCTCAAGGATTCCTTTGTGGTCGATCCAACCTTTGTCCAGCTCGATGAAATGCTTTCTTACGCAAGAGTTTATCTTCCGGGGCTATTTGTTCCATTTGATGGTGAATGTCTTGAAAATGACGAAGCCAAGTGGAATGACAATGTAATGAATGAGGAATTGGTGCAGCTGGTTACTAATTTTTCTGAGACACGGATAAATCATTTGAAGAAAGTTGTCTCCAAAGTTCTGAAACCTGAAATAGAAAAAATACGCCGAAAAAAGATAGAACAGTCTGCTCGTCCGCCGATTTCGTCTCAATTCACCCCGCCTCCGGTTAGCAGAGAATCTTCTCCGCTAACCAAGCAAGCTAACCGTCGAAAAGCATTAAAAGTACTCCAAAATGAAGGCGGTAAAATTCAGAATATTATGACTGAGGTTACCTCACGACACACTTGGAAACCAACTAATGTCGATGATATGGAACGTGCTGCCAGAGAAATTCTTAGAGCAGCAAAAGATTATAAGAATAATAGATAGGAGGTTCATCATGGCTATAACCAATGAATTTACGGAAGCAGTCCAATCCGGCAAAATGATGCGTGTTCGCATCATGCTGAAAGACAGCTTGTTGGTAGATCCCACCGCAGCGCAGTTCGATGAAATGGAACGCTATGCAACCGAAAAAATGGGAAATATTTATACAGAACACGATGGCGAAGTTCTGAATTTTGATGTTTCTTCTTGGAATGAAGATTATCTTAACCAACAAATGGTTATTGTTGTAAACTGCTTTTCTAAAGAACGAATTGACCTACTGAAGGGTATGGTACGCTTTCTATATAAAGAAAAAGCAAATAAAATCCGTAACAAAGCAGTCAGCACACAGTCTCAAAGTCACATTACTCGGAAGCAGGTAGGAACGGGTATCACTGTTGCTGGTGCCGCATTAACCGTTGCAGGCATCTGCACTGCTCATACTGCTTTAACTGTTGGAGGTGTTGTTGTTGCAGCCGCCGGTATTGCTCTGATTGTAAGTGATAAGGGGGATGTTTAATGAAGAATTTTCCGGAGAAATTGCAAGACAAGCTACCCGCTACTACCCCATCATATACAAACATTGTTGATGGCTATCAAGCAGCCTTAAAAGTAGTCGATGATGTAATTCTGAAGAATTATGTTTCGGAACTCTCCAGCATGGAAATTGTTCCATTGAGTGAGAGTGTACTGGAATCAAATATACGGGACAATGTTCGCTTTTTCAAAATCACCGAAATGGTCTATGAAAAAGACGAATTGGCAACTTACAAATTTGCAAGTGTATTTAATGCTTTGTCTATTACTGATAGCGCAGTTTTCATAATTATAGATAGCGATGGTATCAAAACAGATTTCTACATGGGTGTTCGCTCTCTTGACGAATATAGAACAATAAGCTCACTGAAGAACACCGTAGAAAACGCAATGAAAGGTCAATTTCCAGGCATAAAGACTTTTGACGATTATACTGTCGAAGATATGGAATCAATACTCGATAGAATTAAAGCTAAGAGTATTTCTGCAGTTTCTTGTGTTGCCAACAATAAAGCACATGAACAAACTTCTAATCAATCCTTTGTACAAGGTTTGGAAAAACTTGTTTTGTCTATGCAGGGTGAAAAATACACTGGTATCATTATTGCAAACGGAACATCGCAAGCCCAACTACGGGAATTACGCAAGGGATATGAAAATGTTTATACTCAGCTTTCTGCCTTTGCTACCACACAGGTAAACTACACAAGCAATAATTCCTTTAACTATTCAGTTGCAGAAACTAACGGAAACAGTCATGCAAAAACCCATACTGATAACCGTTCTGAAACTCAGACAGAAAACAAAACACAAGGATCTTCTACTTCGCATTCCATATCCAAAGAAAGTGTTGCAGGAAAGACAATTAAAGGAGTTGCTTCTGCTGCATCACTTCTCGGTGCTGCGCTTGCCCCCGTTACCGGAGGTGCAAGTTTAGTCGTTGGTGGCGTTGTATCCGGCGGACTTGGTATGTTAGGTTCGACTATTAGTAAGAATGTTTCTGACTCCATATCGTCTAATGAATCCATTAGCCAGAGCTTTTCTTCTGTCAAAGGTTTCAGTGACGGAACGACTGATACCGTCAATTATGGTATTTCAAAGACTGAAGGGTACACGAAGGGTATTTCCGAGGGCATGACTCTTACACTCCATGATAAGTCCATTGAGGATACTCTCGAACGAATCAACAAGCAACTGAAGCGCATTGACGAGTTTGAAAGCCTTGGAATGTACGAATGTGCGGCATATTTTCTATCTGACGATCAGTATGCCGCTGAAGTAGCCGCCTCTACCTACAAGGCTCTTATGCGTGGAGAAAATTCTGGTGTTGAAATTGCCGCTATCAATTCCTGGGGGCAATTTCAAAGCGAGAAAACAGCGATGCTTGCTCAGTATGTTAAGAACTTTATTCATCCCGTTTTCAAATACAACGGGTCTGGAGGCAATATCGAAGTAACCCCGTGTTCTCTTGTAAGTGGTAATGAACTCGCTATTCACATGGGACTTCCACGCCGTTCTGTATGCGGTCTACCTGTAATTGAACACGCTGATTTTGGAAAAGAAATTGTCACCTATGATGGAGCTAAGTGTTCAACCGGTATTAACCTCGGTAAAATCTTCAATATGGGAAGCTCCGGAAACAGCAAAGTTTCTCTCAATGTCAATAGCTTATCCATGCATACTTTCGTCACAGGTTCTACTGGTTCCGGTAAGAGCAACACTGTCTACGAAATAATTCGCCAGCTGGATAATTTTGGCGTAAATTATATGGTCATTGAACCGGCAAAAGGAGAGTATAAGAACGTATTTGGAATGCGTCAAAACGTTCAGGTATATGGAACCAATCCTCAATACACCAACCTTCTTCGGATCAATCCGTTTAAATTTCCAAAAGGGATTCACATATTAGAACATATTGATCGACTGATTGAAATATTTAACGTTTGCTGGCCAATGTACGCTGCAATGCCTGCTGTGCTTAAAGATGCTGTCCTACAAGCCTATTAGTCTTGCGGTTGGAATTTAGCAGAATCGCAAAACAGATACAGCAATGATCTTTTCCCGACCTTTGCTGATTTACTGAATGAACTGGTTGCCGTTATTCAAAGCTCAGCTTATTCCGAAGAAGTCAAAAGCAACTACACTGGCTCCTTGGTTACACGAATCAAATCTCTTACCAATGGTCTCAATGGACAGATTTTTGCGGCTAATGAAATCAATAACAGCGAACTATTCGACAAAAAAGTTATTGTCGATATTAGTCGTGTTGGCTCTACCGAAACAAAATCTCTTATTATGGGTATACTCATTATGAGATTGAGTGAACATAGAATGTCTTTTTCTGAAGAAATGAATTCTCCTTTACGTCATATTACCGTGCTGGAGGAGGCGCACAATATTCTGAAAAGGACATCAACCGAGCAAAATTCTGAAGGTTCTAATGTTGCCAGTAAATCTGTAGAAATGATCTCCAATGCTATTGCAGAAATGCGAACCTACGGCGAAGGATTTATTATTGCAGACCAGTCTCCCAGTGCTGTGGATATTTCGGCAATTAGAAATACAAACACAAAAATTATCATGCGCTTACCTGACGAACAAGATCGACGTCTTGCTGGAAAATCTGCCGGATTAAAAGATGATCAGCTTGATGAAATTACAAAACTACCCAAAGGCGTTGCAGTGGTATATCAAAACGACTGGCTTGAACCTCTCCTCTGCAAAATAGAAAAGTTCAAAGGAGAAGAACATCCCTATAAGAAAACAGAAACTATATTGTTCTCGTCCTCTGGCGAACAGAAAAAAACACTTATTCAAAGTTTATTAAGGAAAAATGCCGGCGAACAGCTTGATATGACAATCGGCGAATTAACAGACAGGATGGTTGGAATGGATATTCCGACTAATATCAAGATGAAAGCTATAAAAGCATTACGGATTAACGGCACTTGTTCTTTAAAGGACATCAGCCCTATTATATACGACTTGGTTTGTAATTCCTTAACTGAAAAGGAATCGGAAAATGTTGATTCTATCGAAGAATGGAGAAATGTCTTTGTATATGCGCAGGACTCTCTTCTCGCAGACCTTGACACTTTGAAGCAGAACAAAGCAATCGAATGTATTCTTCGTGAACAAATCGAGAGATATGAAAAACCGGCTGAATACCTCAACACTTGGAATGAGTTCCTCAAGAAAGAGGTGATGTAATGAATGCTTTTAAGATAAAAGAAGTACAGGAGCTGCCCAAATCAACAAGTGATGTTGGAAAAACAACAAAAGCCTTTGAAAACGCCAAAAATGAAGTTAGATCCCCAAGGCATATTACAACGATTAACGAAGAACTTGCAGGGCAAACATATCCAGGTACAAATGTAGAATATAGAAAACACACCTTCACGCTTAACGGAGAAAAGGTGGAAGGTGTTTTTCCTAAGTTCGATAGCAAATTTGATACCATGCTACCAAGGGATTTGCGCAACGCTTCTGACACCGAACAGTTTAAATATTGCACGCAAAAACTTGCAAAACAGATTGAAAACAATCCAGAATTGGCAAAGCAATTCACCCCCCGCCAACTTGAACAAATCAAGAACGGTGAGCCACGCATTTCAGGCTTGACTTGGCACCATAATGAATTTCCCGGAAAAATGCAACTCGTAGACGCCACCGAGCATAACACTTGCCGTCATACCGGTGGCCGTAGCATTTGGGGCGGCGGAGCAGATTGCAGATAGGAGGTTACCATGGCTATTACATGGAAATATAAAATTGATGTGGCTGATACAAATGTATTTGCAGAGATTGAGAATGAGCGTAACATCTCTTTTCCACCAGAATTAAAGAATTTAATTTTGAATGCAAATGCTGCCACACCATCGAGCTACAATTTTATGGTCGGCAATAACGAAAGAGTTTTGGGTGCAATTCTTTCTTTCAACCGCAATGAAAGTGACACTGACTCTGTATTTACTGCGTTATCGGTAATTGACGACTGCGATTTGATTCCGTTTGGAATTGATCCATTTGGGAATTATATCTGTTACTCTTTGAAGGATAACACAGTTGTTTTTTGGGATCACGAAACAAGCAAAGTCGATTCAACTGGTAAGACACTTGATGATTTTATAGAAGCACTCTATTAACAAAAAAGCCACGGTCAACTCTTTTAGAGTGCAGACCGTGGCTTTTTGCTTTAACGGAAATTCTTCTTTTCCTCTTTCTCTTGTTCTTTTTCCTGCTCTTTCTGTCTGTCAATATTCAGAATTGTTTCAACCGTCCGTTTGGCAATCAGCAATTCTTCTTTCTCTTTTCTGATCTGACGGTACTCAGCGTAGTCCTGTTTCTTCTGGAATGCCAGCTGATGAAATTCCTCATACAACGATTGCATAGACGGGAGCTTTGTAATCTGCAATTCGTCAAAGGCTTGCTTTGCCGCCTTATGAATTGTGATTTCCTGACGGTGTTCTTCAAAGAATTTCTTGCTATATCCAGACTTGGGGTACTCGATATAGATTTGCCTTGTGTTGCGATAATTTTTGATATGCTGCTGCCAATGCCTGAACCTCAACCATACGTTTCTCTGCGGCCTTGATAGAATCAGAAAGCGCATCGAACCGGGCAGACAGATTTTCAATATGAGCGATCAGATCGTCGTAGTTGCCCAAGCCTTTTTCCTTCAGTAGGATTACCGTTCGGGCAGCTTCTTTTCGATTGAACTTTTTTGCCCACTTCTCATAACCGACCATCTTGCCCTCGGCCATCTTTGCCTGAATATCAATCAGCGTCTGGAACTGCTTCGGGGCAGAAGCCTTGGCATAGCTGCCTTTTGATTTGTGCAGGTTCTTACCGGGGATAACAGCTTGAATTTCCTCTTTGCTATATCCTTCGCCCAGGGAACGCAGCCGAATGAAACGCTTCTGATTCTTGCCTTTGAACGCAGGCTGCTTTCCGTCCTTGAACTCAAATCCCATGTCAGCCAGAGCCTGAGTGAAGTTCTCAAAGCTCTTTGGTTTTTGCGCCATTTTGTGAGTAGTCGGTTCTGTCTGCCAAACATTGAGCGACCGTCTTTCCCTTATTCACATGGAGTGCAATCAATCTTGTTGCTGCCATTCCCATCACTTCCTTCCCAAAAAGAAAAAGCCACCCGAATGAACCAACCTCCAAATCGTTAGATTCTTGGTCTAACTTTTTGGGGTCGGTTCATGCCGGTTCCTCCTTCCAAATATCCGTGTGACATATCGTGCCGAACAAGAGCATCGTAGTAGGTGTCTATTGTCGTCGGCGCATTGTATATCGTAGTCAGCATATACTGACGGATATTTCTAATCTTTGTGGTGTTTTCCTTGAAGCAGTCCATAACATATCGAATGTGTTCGACATTCAGTTTCATAAACCGACTGCGGACAATTTCTGCCGGACGCTCCTCTGCACCAATGCGATTCAACGGTCGCTTCGTGCAAACCGTTTCAACGATCAACTCCAGAATGTTATCCAGCATTTCAAAATCGTAGGGGTAGTCCTTCTTCAACAAATCCATACTGAGCTGATCTGAGAAATAATCAAAGTATTTTTGATACCGGTCATTCTCGTCCATCATTCCACCATTTCCGGAAGGAAAGATAGAATCAGTATCACTAAATTCAGTATTTTTAATATCAGTATTATTACATTGTGATTTCGGAAGTTCTTGAGTTGTGATTTCCATTGCTCCAGAATTGTGATTTTCACAATTCAAGAGTTGTGAATCCACAGCAGAGATAAAGTTCTTCACATAGATCAGGTTGGGTTTCCCCAGACCCTGACGCTTGCGTTCAATCAATCCTGCTTTCTTCTCAAGTTCACTGAGCAGCTTGATAGCCTTTTGTTCAGCACAGTTCAGAGCCATCTTTGCTTCGTAGATTGTAAAAATGATATACACTCGACCGGTTTTTATCTATCCAACCATTCTTGGCAGACAGGCTCATGCGGTCAAGCAAAATGCCATACAGCATCTTGGCATCGGCAGAAATATTCCAGAACCTCTCGTTCGTGAACAACACCTTTGGAACTCGATAGAATGTGAATAGATCGGATTGTTGACCGTAAAAATAATCAAAACTCACACGGCTTCAACAGCTTCTTTCTGCGGAAAACTTTCTGTTGCCAGTGGAATGCTGCGGAAAGTCGTATCCGTCTTTTCGTAAGGACATCGGGCAAAATAGCAGAAGCGGTATTCCTGTTCATACGCATCCATATCAACGAAGCCCCACTTCACGCATAACCTTCTTCGTACACCAACCAATGCACGGGTGATCTCGCCCATAGGGACAGCCATCACATTCCAACTTGGGTTTCGGTGGCAAAGAGATTAAGTAGTAGCAATTATTTCTACCCAGACGGCAGCCCTTTCTGCCATTCGTCCAGTAGTAGCAATAATGGCAATCGCTCGGCTTGTCTGCGGCATAAACAGGCTTGCTCAAATTAAACACCTCCAATCTCTTGTATTTGCCCATGTTTTTGGGCATAAAAAAAGAGCGCCTATCCATCCCCAATTCGGGGCGAATAAACGCTCTATGGACATAACGATATTCAATTTTATCCGCTATAACTGTATGATGCTCAAAACATCCGCCTTTTTTGATTAGCTGGCTTTTTAGCACGATTTTGGGGCTGATTAGCTGGAAGGGCATTTTCATTAGCAAGAACAGCCCATTTTCTGCTAAAAATTAGCTGGCGATTTTGTCTTATAACAACCGTTCGATTCTTGAGGGGTTGTCAAAAATCAAATTTTGGAGTAGAATTTTATCTCATACAGTGAAAGAGTTTTTTCGTGCCTTTTCATATAAGAAAAGCCGAAAACCCTGTAAAATCAAGGCTTTCAGCGTTGTTTGTGGCGTCGCTAAGAGGATTCGAACCCCCGACCTTCTGCTTAGGAGTTCATTCCGAAGCGTTATTTCCAAGATAAACAAACCTCAACTTTTCCCATCCTAATGCGGTTTTCAGCAGGAAACATGGACGGTAAAGTCCGACAAAGCACCGCTTTTTAAAAAAACAAAAGTTAAGGTTCTCGCAATAGAAGGCGTCAAGCTCATAGTAGAACCCGTAACAGAATGAGAGGTAAATAATGTTAGGACTTATTATTTTAGGAATTATCCTTTTAATCCTGCTTATAGTAATCGTAAGCAATGTAAAAGTAGTACCGCAGGCACACGCATATGTAATTGAAAGACTCGGAACATATCATGTAACATGGTCAACAGGCTTGCATGTAAAAATTCCGTGCAAAAATGCATATGAGATTCTTTAAAAATGTTAATTATAAATAAGAGGCAGATTCATTTTTATGTTTCTGACTAATCGCCGACTCAAATCACGCCAAATGTGCTATATTAGATTCTTCAAAAGTAGTCAAGTAGTAGTCGGTTAAGAGGGCAGACTACTTTCAAAATCAACCGTATAACGATAATTTTATTATAGCATATAATCGTTTAATAACGACGATAATTATAAACTTTTAGGTTTTGCACATGAGTTGCGAACTTTTATTGGACAAGGCAGATAGACACGCATAGGAGAAAGATAATCGGTGCTTTTAGATTTCATCATATTCAAAATAAATCTAATGCCGTAAATACCCATTGCATATACAGGTGCGTTTACCGTAGTGAGCGGAGGGTTTGTATATCCCGAAAGCTCCGTGTTATCAAATCCCATAACAGAAATATCCTCAGGAATTTTGTAACCGTTTTCTTGCAGAGCTCTCATTGCACCGATTGCAATAGGATCGCTTGCCGCAAAAATAGCTGTGGGGAGATTTCCTTTGCTGATCATTTCTGACATCATTTTATAACCGGATGATGTTGAAAATTTGTCCTGCATAATAAACCCATCATATTTAATGTTTAGTTCATCACAAATGTCTGTGAAAGTGTTGAGTCGTTTATCAGGAAATATCGTTCCGTCCTCAAGCTGTTCAATGCCTCCGATAAAGCCAACTGTTCTATGGCCTAAATCATATAGATATTTAATTGCATCGGACACTGCCTGACGAAAGTCGAGCGATACGGATGTGATTTCAATATCCTCAACGGTCATATCAAGAAAAACAATTTTATTATTCAATGAATGCAGTAATTTTATTTCTTGTTTACTAAACTTTCCGAGGCAGATTATGCCATCAACATCGCAGAGTACATTCTGATAGTCATTGTCTGTTTTAAATGTTCGTACAATACTTATATTATTTTTTGAACAGTAGTCCTCGATACCCTGTCTCATCAAAAAGTAATAATTATCTTCAATTTCCTGTTTGAAAGAGAACCATTGTAGAATTCCAATTCGACATGAAGGTGCTGATGTAACCCTTTTTTTCTTTACATAATTAAGTTCTTTAGCTGCTGCAAATATTTTTTGCTTTGTTTCAAGCGAGGTGCTGAGGGTAGCGTCGTTATTAAGCACTCTTGAAACAGTAGCTACTGATACATTTGCCTTTTTGGCAACATCTCTGATTGTAGCCAATTTAATCACCTCACTACCATTATAGTGAAATATTACCAAAAAATCAAGTCGTGTTTAGTAAAAAACGGAGAAAGCAAAAATGTTTACCAAAAACTATTGACAGTTTACGAAACAAAAAGTATAATTTAGTTAACATAAAAACAAAAGAAACATTATTATTAAATAATAGCGAAATCTTTTGTGCAGGTTGTCACGGCGTTTCATTTAAAATTAAAAGGAGGAAAAATTATGAAACAGACATCATCACAACCAAGACTTGATGGCAAAATCCCAGGTAGAATCAAATACACCTTTGCTTTTGGTGCCCTCGGCAAAGATATGATTTATGGTATGATTGCCACATTTTCAATGATTTATTTCACAGACATCATCAAGGTCAACCCGGTATTTATCGGCGTAATGTTCTTTGTTGCAAAGTTATGGGATGCCTTTAATGATTTGTTTATGGGTATGATTGTTGATAACACACGCAGCAGATGGGGTAAATTTATTCCATGGCTTGTAATAGGTACGCTGGTTAATTCAATTATATTTGTTGTTTTATTCACAGACTTCCACCTCAATGGCGTTGGACTTTGCGTATTTGCAACAGCAGCTTACATACTCTGGGGTATGACTTACACAATTATGGATATTCCTTATTGGTCAATTATTCCTAACCTCACTTCAAATCCTGAGGAGAGAGAAAAAGTTTCGGTACTTCCGAGAATCTTTGCAAGTATCGGTCAGTCACTTGTTATTGCAGGCTTTGGTGTTCAAATTATTGAGGCTCTCGGCGGCGGCACAACAAATCAGGCAGGTTATCACAGATTTGCAATCATAATTGCAATTGTATTTATTCTTACAATCGGTATTACAGTAATCAATCTTCCGAAAAAGAGAGATGATTCTGTTCCGGAAAAGAAAGTTAAGTTTAAAGATATTTTCTCAATCATCGGCAAGAATGATCAACTTCGTTGGGCGGTAACTCTTATCTTCCTTTACAACATCGGCATTCAATGCATTATGGGTGTTGCTACATATTATTTCAAATATGTTTGCGGCAACGCAGGAATGATGTCATCATTTATGATCAGCGCATCAATCGCAGAGGTTGTAGGTCTTATTGTATTCCCTAAGGTTGCAAAATTTCTTTCAAGAAAAACTTCGTTCCTTCTTGCGTGTCTTTTACCTGCATTTGGTCTTGTAATGCTTTTGCTCGTAGGTATTTTTGCTCCGCACAATGTTGTGCTCACATCAATCTCAGGTGTTATTGTAAAACTTGGTACAGGTCTTGAACTTGGTTGTGCAACAGTATTCCTTGCAGATGTTGTTGATTACGGTGAATTTAAGCTTGGAACAAGAAATGAAGGCGTTGTATTCTCACTCCAGACGCTTATCGTAAAATTCACAGCAGCTCTTACAGCACTCGGTATTGGCGCGGCACTTGGAAGCACACAGTATGTTCCGGGACAGGAACAGTCATTTGCAACAGTAGCATCAATCAGTACACTTATGTGCATTGTTCCTGCGGTTTGTATGCTTATTGCTTATGTTGTTTACAGAAAGAAATATAAACTCAATGACGGTATGATGAAGAAGGTTATAAACACAATCAGTGCAAGAAGAGAAGGCAAGATTGATATGACACAACAGCTTGATGAAAGCGGTAACACAGAGCCTTCTATGTTCCTTCCTACAGTTGCGGAAAAGGCAGGTAAATAAAATGATTGATACTAAAACAGCAATTGAAAAAATTACAAACGGCGAATTTGATAATCTTTTCACTGATATATATATAGATTCATCAATGATTGATTATCAGAAAAAAAGATATGTTCATGCAATTGAGCAGTATGAAACAATTTATTGCCCTGATAAAGTAGCAATATTCAGTGCTCCCGGCAGAAGTGAGGTTTGCGGTAATCATACAGATCACCAGCATGGAATGGTGCTTGCAACATCCATTAATCTTGATACTATTGCTGTGTCGGCCAAGAATAACAATGATGTTGTAAGATTTGTTTCTGACGGTTATGATATGATTACTCTCGATATAAATGACCTCGAAGTTAATAATGATGAGGCAGGCACAACGGTCAGCCTTATCAGAGGTGTTCTTCGTGGACTTAAGGATCATGGATACAAAATTGGTGGATTCAATGCTTATGCAACAAGTGATGTACTTGTTGGTGCAGGACTTTCATCGTCAGCAGCTTTTGAGGTAGTTGTCGGAACTATTATTTCCGGCTTATATAATGATATGAAAATAAATTCAGTTGAGATTGCTCAGATTTCTCAGTATGCTGAAAATGTATTTTTCAAAAAGCCGTGCGGACTTATGGATCAAATGGCTTGTTCAGTCGGAGGAATGGTTAACATTGACTTTAAAGATCCGACAAAGCCAATTGTTAAGAAAGTACCTACCGAATTTGAAAAATATGATTACAGTCTTTGTATTGTTGACACAAAGGGTGATCATGTTGATCTTACAGATGATTATGCTATGATTCCCTCGGAAATGAAAAAGGTAGCAAATTTTCTCGGAGAAGATTATCTGAGAGATTGTGATTCAAACGAATTTTATATTCACCTTGGCGAAATTCGTGAGGCTGTTGGCGACAGACCGGTACTTCGTGCAATTCATTTCTTTAATGAGGAGCATAATGTTAAAAATGCCGTTTCGTCACTTGAAAACGGTAAGTTTGTTGAATTCCTTGACGCAATCAGAAAATCCGGTAATTCATCGTTTAAGTATCTTCAGAATGTATATACAACAAGAGATATTCAACATCAGAACATCTCGGTGGCCCTTGCACTCAGCGAAAGCCTTCTTCGCAATTACGGCGTGTGCCGTGTTCACGGCGGTGGATTTGCAGGTACAATTCAGGCGTTTGTCAAAAATGAATTTGTAAGTAATTACAAAGAATTTATAAATAAAATTTTCGGAGAAAACTCATGCCATGTTCTCAAAGTGAGAAAATACGGCGGAATAAAAGTAATGTAATTATGTAGGTTTTGTTTTTATTAAGGAGGACAAAATGAAAATTCTTGTTTTAGGCGGTGCCGGATATATCGGTTCGCATACAGTTTACAGACTTATTGAAAGTGGTAATGAGGTTGTTGTATTCGATAACCTTGAAACAGGTCATATCGAGGCGGTTCATCCCAAAGCAAAATTTTATAAAGGCGATCTCAGAAACAGAAGTGAAATTGACAGCGTTTTTGATAAAGAAAAAGGTATTGATGCTGTAATTCATTTTGCAGCCAATTCACTTGTCGGTGAAAGTATGACCAACCCTCTCAAATATTATGATAATAACCTCAACGGCACAAAGGTTTTGCTTCAGTCAATGGTTGCTCACGGAATTGATAAGATTGTATTTTCATCAACAGCGGCAACATACGGTGAGCCTGAGAGAACTCCTATTCTTGAAACCGATCCGACAAATCCGACAAACTGCTACGGAGAAACAAAAAAATCCATGGAGAGAATGTTCTATTGGGTTGAAAAAGCACATGGTTTAAGATATGTTTCTCTCAGATATTTCAATGCATGCGGAGCACATATCAGCGGAAAAATCGGTGAGGCACATAATCCTGAAACCCACCTTATTCCGATTATTCTTCAAGCGGCACAGGGTACACGTGACCACATAAGTATTTTTGGTACTGATTATCCCACATCTGACGGAACTTGTATTCGTGATTATATCCATGTCACTGACCTTGCACAGGCTCATATTCTTGCAGTTGAATATCTTATGAAGGGCGGTAAAAGTGATATATTCAATCTTGGCAACGGTGTAGGTTTTTCTGTCCGTGAGGTAATTGAAAAAGCAAAGGGAGTTACACAGAAAGATATTAAGGTTGTTGAAGAAAGCAGAAGAAGCGGCGATCCTGCTGTATTGATTGCATCAAGCGATAAGGCGAAAACTGTACTTGGCTGGAAACCTGAGTATGATGATCTGGGAACAATTATTAAAACAGCGTGGGAATGGCATTCAACACATCCAAACGGCTATAGTAAGTGAGGCGGTATTTATGAAGAACAGCGTTTACGGCTTAATATTAAGACTTGTTTCATACGGAATCAATACAGGGCTTATTGAAAAAGAGGATATAATCTACACGCAAAATAGGCTTTTATCGTTGTTCCATATGGATGAACCCGATGACAGTTGTACTTGCCTTACAGCAGATAACGAGGATACTCTTGAAGAAATTTTGTCGGGACTTCTTGATTATGCATACGAAAAAGGAATCATTCCCGAAAATACAGTAACATATCGCGACTTATTTGATGTGAAACTTATGGCTTCACTTGTTAAGCGACCGTCAGAAGTAATAAGAGAATTTTGGCAGAATTATAGCGTTTCTCCTAAACTTGCAACCGATAGCTACTATAAATTCAGCTGCGATACCGATTATATAAGAAGATATCGTATTAAGAAAGATTTAAAGTGGAAAACATCAACCGAATACGGTGATATTGATATCACTGTAAATCTTTCAAAGCCTGAAAAAGATCCGAAAGCTATTGCAGCGGCAAAACTTCAAAAACAGTCGGGCTATCCGAAATGTTTGCTTTGTAAGGAAAATGAAGGATATGCCGGAAGAGTAAATCATCCTGCAAGAGATAATCACAGAATTATTCCGCTCACCATTGACGGAGATAACTGGTTTATGCAATATTCTCCGTATGTTTATTACAATGAACATTGTATTGTGTTTAACGGTGAGCATACACCAATGGTAATCAATGATTCTACATTCAGAAAACTGTTTGATTTTATTTCACAGTTTCCGCATTATATAATCGGTTCAAATGCTGATTTGCCGATTGTAGGCGGTTCAATACTTACACATGAACATTTTCAGGGTGGCAGATACAGCTTTGCACTTAATAGGGCAGAGGTTGAAAGAAAGTTTATTGTTAACGGCTTTGATGATGTGGAGTGCGGAATTGTAAAGTGGCCTATGTCAGTTGTAAGATTGACAGGTAAAAACAAGGACAGCATTATTTCATTATCTTCTTATATTCTAAAGAGTTGGAGAGCGTACACGGACGCAGATGTTGGCATTTTTGCCGAAACAGACGGTGAAATTCACAACACTATTACTCCGATTGCTTTTACAAAGGATGGAAAATTTGTTATTGACCTCGTTCTCAGAAATAATATCACAAGTGAAGAGCATCCTCTGGGAGTATTTCATCCTCATGCGAATTTGCATCATATTAAAAAAGAAAATATCGGCCTTATTGAAGTTATGGGACTTGCAGTATTGCCCTCAAGGCTTAAAGATGAAATGGCTATTTTAAAGGATGCTATTCTTAATCACAAGGATGTAAGTGAAATTCCGAAAATCAGCAAACATTCCGAGTGGGTAAATGAATTTGTTTCGCAGTATGATGAAATCAATGAAAATAATGTTGATTCAATAATTCAAAATGAGATAGGAAAGGTGTTTCTTAATGTTCTTTTGGATGCAGGTGTATTCAAAAGAACTCCTGAAGGACAAAAGGCGTTTGATAAATTTATAAAGACGCTGTAGTAAAGGAAGTGCTAAAATGTCAAAGGTAAGGGTAGTAAATTTTGAACCTACATCCAAAGGTGAAAACACTCATCTTTATACAATAGAAAATAACAGCGGAGCAAGCGTGACATTATGTGATTTAGGCGCAAGTGTCGTTTCGATAAAAGTTCCCGACAAAAACGGTAGTATTAGAGATGTAGTTCTCGGCTATGAGCACATTGGAGGTTATGAATTTGACGGAACATACTTCGGTGCTACTGTCGGAAGATGTTGCGGAAGAATTGCTTACGGCAAGTTTACTCTTAACGGAGAAGATTATCAGCTCTCTGTAAACAATGGGAGTAACCATCTACACGGCGGATTTAACAGCTTTAGCCGCAAAGTGTGGCTTGCGGTAGTTGATGATAAAGTTCCAAATACAGTTCTATTTATGCTTGATAGTCCCGACGGTGATGAGGGCTATCCCGGAAATATGAAGGTCTTTGTACGCTACACCTTTGATGATGAAAATGCACTTACGATAAAATGGTCGGCAGTTTCTGACAAAGACACAATATGTAATCTGACCAATCATTCATATTTTAATCTTAACGGACATAAAAGCGGTAAAGTTACAGAAAATCACAAGCTGAAAATAAATGCAAATTCCTTCATACCGATAAATTCAAACCTCAATCCCACAGGAGAGATAACTCCCGTTAAGAATACATCGTTTGATTTTACCGAACCCAAGTTAATTGGAAATGGAATTGACAGAAAAAACGAGCAGATTGGTTTTGCAAACGGTATTGATCATATGTTTGTGCTGAATCATTCTGATGATGAATTTGTGCTTGCAGCTGAAGCTGAGGGTATTGATAGCGGAATCACATTAAAATGCTATACTTCTCAAAAAGGTGTTCATGTATATACAGCAAATTATGTCGATGTTTTGTCCAATATGGGAAAGGATTCAGCAACATACGGAGAAAATCCAGCGTTTTGTCTTGAAACCCAGGGCTTTCCCGATGCTGTAAATCACAAGAGTTTTCCTACGACAATATTAAAAGCAAACGAAAACTATACACAAACTACGAAGTATATTTTTGGTATAAACAAATAAAATGAGCTGATTTCTAACTCCTTTAAAAATAAAATCTCTCTAAAATCAAGGACCACCTATTTTTCTTGGGTGGTCCTTAATTTTTAATCTATGAGGATGTTTCATGTTTTACAGTATTACACCGTCTTAAAAATATTCTGTTTTAGCGGTTATGTGCCGAGCTGTGGAATAAAAGCAGTGCGGATCCCATTTTGTTTCTGCAATAAAATACATAGCAAAGTTCTCGTTGCCCTTTTGATAGACAATCGCCCAGTCAGGAGAGTAATTTCCTGCCGGAGTTTCAAGAACAAAACCGCCTTTTTTGAGCTTAGTGTATAGCATTACATTCGGATCATCGTCAAGAGCTTTTGCAAACTTCCATTCACCTTCACTGTCAAACTTATATTTCAAGTTCATAGCTTTTTTATGAGCTGGATTTGGTGTAAACAGATACTTTATCTCGTCCTCGTTGACAATCTTATCCACCTCGAAAATGTCCTTTTCAAGAGCACCAACGCCCTCAATTAGTTCGGCTGTCAAAAACTCCTTACTCTTGAATTCTTTGAGCAACTTGTTAATTGTTTTAATCGCTTCTTCAAGATAATCCTGATTGTTAATTTTGTTCCTTGCTTCTGCTGATAAACCTTTTATTATTCTTATGATAGCCAATCTCGGCAACATTGTATTTGCCATTATCACATTTACAAGGTCAAAAGGGCATAGAGGTAGTGTGCGATTGTCGCTCGCCACCCCTAAATGAACAAATTAACAGAGTAACGACCGCCTTGTCCATTAGCAGGATTTTTGGCTCGATTTTTTCTGCCATTAGCAAAGAGGGCAATTTCATTAGCAAAACAGCGATTTTTTTGCTAATTTTTATTAGCAAGCTGTCCACCTGAAAGGCGGACGACATTAGTCCTAAATTCCATTAGCAGACGGAGAATTTCCTAATGGAAATTTGTGATTTTTTCGTTTTTGCTGTTTCTTCGTAAAAATGAAAAAACGCCGGAAACCCTTGATTTTACTGGGTTTTCCGGCGAAGTTTTTGGCGTTCCCGAGGTGATTTGAACACCCGACCTACCGCTTAGGAGGCGGTCGCTCTATCCGGCTGAGCTACGGAAACATCTTTAAAATCTATTCAATTATGGACTTAAACTAACTCATTGTCAATCACTTTTGCTCCAAAGGCGGTCGTTGCAACATATTCTTAGGAGGCAGACGCTCTATCCTGCTGAGCTATTGGCATATATCTGTTAATATTCTATTATAAATATTTTGCTTTGTCAAGAAAGTTTAACAATAAAACAGTTGAAGTTTGTCAGCTTTAAAATTAAGTATTGTTTGAAAATCCTTTAAATTATACTGTTAGTGATATATACCAATCACTGTTGATTTTTATATGAGAAAATTATGAGGAAAGTGTAAAATTTTTTATACTAACTTTAATATGTGGAATTTTAATTTTTACGGCAGGCTGTAATTTCGATGATTGATGTGACCGTATATACCTTTGAAAATAAATCTACTTTTAAAATCGCTCATAACAACGATAAATCAGACAGTATGTTACAGGACAAGTTATATATTCCACCGACAGAAGTTGATGATGTAATAAATAACGGCACAAAAATATTGAGCGGCTGTTTTGATTCATTTGCTTATGACAATAATTTTGCGTATTTGAAAATCGGTAATACTTATTATGTAGTAGATATAGCAAATGAAGTGAAAAACGAATACAGTGACGATGAGTTTTCTGAAATGTATCCCGATTATGAAAATTTTAATTGGTATGATGCATAACAGTTATATATTCTCTCTATTTAAAAATCATAACCGACATTAAACCGATATTGAGTTTTTTATCAATGTCGGTTTATTTTTTGTTTTGTTAACAATTAAAAAAGACAATTAGCAAAGTACTGAAAAAGGGACTTTGTTCATTAAAATCAGTTAATTTAGAACAAATGTTCTAAAAACTCTTGATTTTGTGATTTTTTCTCTCTATAATATTATATAGAGAACCAAGCCCCGTTGGTTCTTATTTGATGAATAGTAAGCGGAAAGGATGTTAATATGAACAATTATCTTGAATGGTCAAAAGAATACAGGGCAGAGGCAGACAAAATGCTGTCTGTTGTTGATAAATATAAAAGTATGTTAAAAACTAAAAGTTTATTAAATAAAAAGGAAATCAATGAGAAAATTTGCAGATACAGAGGTTATTATCTTGAGTGCCTTGATATTGCAAATTTGCTTGAGGCAAGATATAAGGGGGTAATGTGATGAGAAGTAAACTTATACATTTTTCCGATTTAAATTCCGATAAGATTTGCTTTGAAAAAAGCCTTATGAACGGTGAAACCAACAGCGAAAACCGTCAGAAAGTTTTAAAAATACTAATGAATGTCATAGAGAATGACCTTACCGACAGACAGCGCCATTGCGTTTTTGAGTATTATTTTAACGGAAAAAAGATGAAAACTATTGCAAGCGAACTTGGTATAACTCCGCCCGTTGTCACAAGACATATTCAAATGGGAGCGGCAAAACTCTATAAAATTGCAAAATATTATATGTGAATATTGAATTTTGGTTGGGTTCTAAATGTTGGGGTAACATTAAATTATGATTTAGCGGAGTGTCGTTCGGGCATTGAAATTTAGCTAACGCTAAATTATCCTCCCAAAAACAAAAAAGTTTACTCAATTTTTTCAAAAATTGCGGGTTTGGGCAGCGCCCATAATATTTTCCTATATTACAATTTATCAGGCGCAAACAGCGTAGCTGTTTGTGTGCTTGCACATAGTTTGAAAAACAGGCGACAGCCTTTTATAAAAGAAATGATTA
>ERZ1023641.8-NODE-8-length-128194-cov-49.385308_pt1 | contig 128194 bp, 115 predicted proteins | sample MGYA00380335_ERZ1023641 | MGnify/ENA primary metagenome ERZ1023641 (study PRJEB33179, sample SAMN07448970) | human gut metagenome | biome: Human-gut; feature: Human associated habitat; material: Faeces | host: Homo sapiens | place: India: Bhopal | collected... | reverse complement strand
GTTTACACGGTAAATCCACGAATTTACATTCGCGGAGGTCACTTCATATTGTCTAGTAAGACGAAGTAGCAAGATTAAAATCAAAGAAAAACTCCGTTAGAGTTTGATTTCTGAATCACATTGTTAAAGAAAGTCTTTGTTGGTAACAACTGAGGCTTTTTGGTCGTGGCTTAATAAAATAAGTCACAACACAAGGCAGATAAATCTGCCTAAAACTGGTTAAAAAAAGGCTACAACATCATTGAGATTGCGATCTATGCGTGTTGTCGCCATATGAAAGAAATTAAAATATAAAGTTGAAGACAGTTGCGGTTTTGCACCTTCACTCAGTTATCTTACTATTGATAAGCCTATATTCAAAAGACTTATTCCTAAGATTCTCGGTCAAGACCTTTGGTTCTGGAATGAACCACAATTAAGTTATGATTACGGAATGAGCGAACTTATATACGACAATGAAATTACTGATAATGGTTCTCCTTCACTTGAGAAAGACTCTAGATATCTCAATATTAGCGTCTTTGAATACAAGTTGGTAAAAAAAATACAATAGCAAGAACTGGCCTAACTGCACAAAAGTGCAGTTTGCCTGTTGTTCAGCATAAAAGTTGAGCTCTAAATTATATGAAGTTATATAAACAATATGTAAGTGGCAGTGATGTTTCTTTTAAAAAATATCATTGTTTATTCGGAATTACTTGTCTTACTGAAGAAAAAAGCTTTTTTCAAAAAAAAGTTATTCTCTTTAATAAGTTTGTTTTAAAGTCAAAAAAATATACAAGCTATAATTTTTATGACTCAAAGTTCTCTTCTTTTAAAGACTATGCTTCTGATCTTGCAAATCTTGTAAATCACATTTCTAAGCCTGTCTTATTATGGATTGACCAGAGCTTAGGTGGTGGTACTTTGAGTTATTCATTAAACAAATTTAATGAGTATAAAGATGATTTCTTGATCATAAGATTGCAATATCATCATTTATATAGAGCTTTTGTTGTATCTTGCCCAAATGGAGAAATGTATACAGGATTTTCATTATCATTTGAAGATACAAAAGAATTATTGCAAAAAATATCTTATTCAAAGATTGTTTTAAATAGTCTCGTAGCTTATAGAAATATCTCTGAGGTATTGGCTTTTATACACAGGATTAGAGAAGAGAAAAGAACTGTATCTATATCATACATGGTTCATGATTTCTTTTTTATTTGTCCTAATTGCAATCTTATGAATTCAGATAATAATTTCTGTGGTTTCAATTATGGACAAAATTGTGCAGTCTGTATAGAACACAACAAAAGTAAGCAACCTGACTATGAAAATGAGCTATTTTATGGTGAGTGTGAAAATATTTCTCTTTGGAGAAAAATGTGGGAAAAATCTTTACTTCTAGATATAGATGAAGTTGTATGTTTTTCTAAATCCTCAACTGAAATTGTTAATTTCTACTACCCAGAACTTTCATCAAAAGTTGTTCTTATTCCTCACAAAATTAGACCATTAAGAAAGGTGAAAGTACAAGAGCATGACTCAATTAATATTGCTGTATTAGGAAAGGTAGATAGTATTCCTAAAGGAAAATTGTTTATTGAAAGTTTGTCAAAAGCAATCAATCAATACAATGAAAAACAGCTAATTTTATCGCCAATTCAGAAGCAAAATCATGAACATCCTAGAGATGAATTTAAACAGAAATTAGACATTTTTGAAAGTAATGCAAAAAATGTTAATCTGTTTTGTCTTGGAGACTATGTCAACGCACCTTCAAATATGAAGGTATTAGGAAGTTATGATAGAGATAATCTTCCGAATATTGTCGAAGAAAATAGTATTGACTTAATATTTATTCCATCCATTTGGGCAGAAACTTTCTCATATACAACCAGTGAAGCTATTGCCATGAATGTACCTGTTGCTTGCTTTAATCTTGGAGGTCAGGCAGATCAAGTCTCAGTTTATTCTAAGGGACTCATTTTAGAATTATCTGATAGTTCTGATATTGTATTAGATAATATCTTAGATTTTCTAAGAAAGTTAAGCTGATTATTGGTATAATTCACTAAATTTCAGAGTTACTTTAGATCTTACAGAATACCTAAACATTTAAATGAAGAAATTCCTTGTCATAGCTCATGTCTATTACCACGATTTGTGGTACTTATTAGATAGATGTATCCAAAATCTACCTAAAGATTCATTTGATCTAATCGTTACTACCACAAGCAACATTGAGGAGCTCTCTTCTAAAGTTAAAGAACACTCTCCTAATGCTAAAGTTGAGCTATGTGAAAATAGAGGTTATGACATTTGGCCATTTATCAAAGTATTAAAGACAGTTAATCTTGATGAATATGAGTTTGTAATTAAGATTCATACTAAAAGAGATATGGGCAAGATTGTTGCCATTATTGATAATAAATATTTCTTTAGAGGTCAGTACTGGAGAAATATGCTGCTATCATTCATATCTTCAAAAGAGAATTTTGATAAATGTCTAGAAGCATTTAAGGATCCTTCTGTAGGTATGATTAACAATCATAGACTCTTTGATAGAACAAGAGAAACTACAGATAATCCACATTTAGTTTATTGCCTTAATGAGGCAAGAAAACTCTTGTCTGAAGAAGGAATTACGGCAAAGCCTTATGATGAAGTAGAATATGTCGCAGGTACTATGTTTATCTGCAGAGCTGCTATCTTTAAGACTCTTCAGACGATGAATTTTGATGTAAATCGTTTTGCAGTAGTAAATAGAAAAAATGAAAATGATTTAGCTCATGTAATGGAAAGAGTTTTTGGATGGCTGGTTACTTCACAAGGATATTCAATTACTGATCCTTACAGTACCTTTAAAGAATCATTCAGATTTTTCTTTCATTGTTCATACAGTAGATTGCTAACGTTTAAATTAAGACATCATTGGTTCTCTAAGTTTGTAAGGTTCTTTTCTAGGATTGAAAATAAATCAGATAACCGTTACTTAATTCTATTTAAATGTCTGAAAATAAGATTACCAAAGCCAAATAATAAGTAATCAAGATAATAATATCATTGTAACTTAGAGAGCTATGCCTTTGATATATTAGGATAGCTTATGTAAGAAAAAATGACTTAGTGACATTGGAGATTTATGCTTCTATCATTATTCCTACTATGCAAAAAGATCTTGAGGTTATAAATAAGTTGTTGTTAGAACTTGGTGGTGATGAAACAGTAGGGGAAATTCTAGTTATTGATAATTCATGCAAGGACTTTAAGGCTGATTAAAAAAAGGTAAAAGTTTTTGCTCAGAAAGAAAAACTGCTTGTAACCCCAGATTTGAATTTTGAAATTAAGTTTCCTCAAAAGATATTCCTTACTTTGGGATTTTAAATGATGATATTATTTTGGTCTCTTCGTGCAAATTTATGGGTAAATATTGAAAGTAAACCACGGTTAGAGCCTTAATCTAAGCTACTTTCACCCCTTTAGCACATCGGTTAGGAAGTGGAATAAATATATTTGAACATCCAAGTAAGATCATATCGAGCATATTTTGAATGTTTCTAAAGCCATTGGCTTTACGTAAAAACAACTTAATCTTGTTGTTTGTAGACCCAACTCTAGCATTGCTCAGTTGAGTCTCTTTTGTATTGAGAATATGGTTCTCATATCGCCCAATTTTATAGGCAAGCTCTTTGAAAACTTGAATTCTGCTGTGAGTAGCTCTCCAAAAGAAGACTTAAGCTCACTTTAGCTTCTTCTAAGTCAGGATACTTTAAAGCAAGTTTTCGCTGTTCTTTTAGTTTTTACCTCGAAACAGTCTGGGATTAGTCTTAGAAATTATATCTAACCTAGCAACCTGGTTAGGTGAAAGGTGTTCAGGAGCTTTACAAAGAGTATAGGTAGAGGTTTTGATATCAGGCCCCAGTTCTTCTCTTACTCTAGAGATACAACTCATGATGGAATGCCAGTCACATCTTAGATATTCATCTGCTACCTTCTTATTGATATTCATCGCAAGAAAGGTGGCTGTCATATCAAAGTATTTGGTGAACCTTGAGCCAGGATATGACCATGGTACTGATGCTGTCTTAATGCCATGCTCTTTACAACATTCTCTTTTAGTATAGCTGTAAAGCTCAACTACAAGGCATCCTAAGCCCAATGCTCTCTATTTTCGGTAGGTAGTACTTCTGTCATAGACAGGACATCTCTTAGAGCATACAGAACGACAGTTTGAATGTCTATTTCGTGGATGCAACATTACTCTTAAGATGGTAGTTCCTGTTTCATCTATATCTAAAACACAACTATCGATTACAGAGTTATTGACTGAAAGACTATTCTTTATTACTCTAGCAACAGAGACCATTTCTTGTTCCTTAACTTAGTTTTTGTCGTGATTAACAAAATAAAGGATAGAAATGGTCTTTTCAATTCTAGTTTTTAAAGAGATTTTAAGAGCATGTTAAATGAACTTAAAGGGTAAAATATTATTCAGAGGTTTCTGTTTTTACATTCAACTAAACTCATAGCCTCAAAGATTAACTTTATATAGAAATACTCATAGAAATCTTATATCTTAATAGAGTGATAACAATTAGCTGAATTTAGCAGTATTCTCAAACTTTGGAAAACTATCTATGTCAAAAGTTATTCGTCATGATGTTGATTTGCTTAAAGCCGTAGCCATCATGGCTGTGGTTATGTATCACTTCTTTGACCTTACAAATGCTTATATGCTGACATCTGTATCTTTGTTTACAGGTGGTTATGTTGGTGTTGATATCTTTTTAGTTATCTCAGGATATTTGATCACATCGGGTATCTTTTATAAATTATCTAGATTAGAATTTTCTTTTAAAGCTTTCTATACTCGCCGTTTCCAAAGAATTGTGCCTCCTTTAGCTGTGACGATGATAGTTGTCTCTGCTATTGGCTATTTTCTGGTTTTTCCTGATATCTATAAAGAGTTAGGCATAGAGATCAAAAAGTGTTTGTCTCTTTTGGGAAATTACAGTTTTTCTAAAGATGGGGGGTATTTTTCTTTAGATTCATCTGGAAAGCTTCTACTTCACACTTGGTATCTTTGTATAACTTTCCAATTTTATCTTGTGTGGCCTATTGTTTTAGCTTTATTAAATAAGTTCTTTGGTATACAAAATCTAAAGTACAGTGTTCTGTTCTTGTTTGCAGCCTCTTTGGTCTACCCATTTTTGAGCTTAAAGAATGGTTATTTGTTAACTGAATTTAGATTATGGGAATTGCTCTCAGGTGCTACTTTATTTCTATTTTCTTCAAATATTTCAAGATTTGTGAATAAGATTAACTACACTTCTTTATTACAGTTGCTGTTTTTCATAGTTGTTTTGCTTTCTGTATTCGTAGTTCCTCTTTATAGTGTTAATTCTTGGACTCCTTATGTTTCATTACTAACAGTAATCTCTACTTTATTTGTTTTAGCATTTAACACTAATAAAACAGTCTTAAAGTTGTCTCCATTAGAGGTAATAGGTAAGTTATCTTATTCAATTTATCTATGGCACTGGCCTATATTTATCTTTGCTTTAAGATTAGATTTATCTATTTCTTTACTAGATATTTTGGTACTAGTCTTAGTACTTATCTTTGTATCTTTTATAAGTTACAAATATGTTGAAAAGGTAAAGTTTAACTTTAAATATGCATTTCTCTTATTTGTTGTAGCTTACTTGGTTGGTTTAGGTATCACCAAAACAGATGGTAGTAACTATCTTAAAAAATACATGGTAAAGGAACTTTCGATGATGGTAAATGATAGTTTAGATTTACCAAAAGAATTTCAACCATCTATTTTTATGCAAGAGAACAAAGTTCCTGTGATGCATTATGGCTTACAGACTGAAACACCTCATATCTTTTTTATAGGTGACAGTCACAATGAGCATTACAACTACTATTTAGAAAATATCAATAAAGTTTCTGTTTATTCAATGGTGTCTGAAGCAACTATAGCTTACGGTCAACATTTTGCTAACAATAAAGTAGAGTCTATTGTAGGTTTAAAAGAAAGACAAACTTTTTATGATTTATACAAAAAGATGTTAAATGAGCTAAAGCCTGGAGACAAGGTCGTTTTAGCCAACAGATGGGATCTTTACTATACAGAGTATCTTTTAGACAACAATCTTAGAAATAAAGATTATAACTTCCCTAAGTATGTTAAGGTTCTAGTTGAAGACATTACAGAACAGGTAAAACTGCATCCTGAATTACAGTTCTATATTGTAGGTGAAGGTATATTAGTAAGTAGCCAAGTTGTAAATTGTCTTAAAATCGACCTGAAAGACAGTTTTTTGAAGAACATTCTTAACTCTGATAAATGTAGATATACCAAGAACTTCTTTGATGATAAGGTTAATTCATTGAACGACACATTTAAGGCATTAACTAAAATATATCCTAATCTACATTTTATCGAAAGAAATAAGCCTCTTGAATTAAGTAATGGTTTCTATAAAACCTATTCAGATAAAGGAATTCCTCTATTCTTTGATGATGCTCATTTCTCTTCTGAAGGAGGAATTTTAGTTGGTAAATATTTAATGGAAGAAATTGAAAAAGAGTAGCTATGTCCATTCAGTTAAAAAAATCAGAATTATTGTATTCAAATGAATATTTTCAAAAAGGAGTTAAAGCTCTTTTATTGGTTTTAACAGCAGTCTCTTTTATTTTTTTAATTATTTACTTTTGGAAGTCTGAATTATCAGGAGATGATCTCGCTTATTTTAAGACAGTCGATGTTACTTGGTCTTGGATCATCAATACACGTTATTTAGCTTGGTCTAGCAGAGTTTTTATTGACGTCTTGATCCCTTTCTTTGTAGATCATGAATTATTGTTAAAAATAACCTGTATTGTATTTCTCTTAATATCTCCTTTAATTTTATTAAAGCTGTTTAAAGGAAATACACTTATACACTTGTTATTTTGTTTTGTTATTATTTCCTTATTTCCTTACTATGAAATGAAAACTGCAGGATTTGCTGCAACTGTTTTGAATTACTACTTTCCAATTGTTTTGGGCTTATTTCTATGTGCTGCAATCTACAATAACTGTAAATTTAACCTCTTGTCTTTTTTTATAATTCTTATCGTAGGTATATTTGCGTGTAACCACGAACAATGCGTTGTCATTATTTTTACTTTTTCTCTGTTTGCAATTATTTCATCTTGGCCTCATCTTAATGTAAGGGCATTAGAAACATTAGTTATTTCAATACTAAGCCTTGTTTTCATTTTTATGTCTCCAGGTAACGCCGTAAGAATGTCTCAAGAAATGCAAAATTGGATGCCAGAATTTGCAACTTTTTCATTGTTTGCAAAAGTGTATATGGGTATAACAACGACTTTTTATAATCTTTGTTATCACAATAATCTTCCGTTCGTATTTTGTTTTGTAGTTTTAGTTCTATGCTTAACTAAAAAGTTAAGATGGGCAATTGCTTCTTTGATTGTTTTATGTATCTGTCAAGAACTCTTAAGAAACCGCTTTAAATCAACTGAATTATTAGAAAACGCTACATGGCTAACTAGCTATCCTTCATTGACTCTAATCTTATTTTTTACTTATGCGTTTGTATTATTATTGATATCTGTAAAGTTAGATATGAGCTTTCAAAACAGAGTTGTAATCATAGTTATGATCCTATTGGCATTTGCATTAAGGGGAGTAATAGGTTTATCTCCTACAGTTTTTGCATCAGGTGTTAGAACATCTATATTTTCACAAACTTTATTTGTAATTTGTTCTGGTTATGCCATGATGCATAGTAAGGTAAATACTACAAAAATATCACTATTATTATCGTATTTTGTTTACGTAAATTTTCATAAATTTATTTTTAACTATACTTTCTTTTAGGACTTATAATGACAAAGCATTGGTGCAAGTTTAGCGTTATATCCACTTTGTATTATGTCGCAAAGTTGTTATGTTTTTCTGCTATAAAATTATTATAGCTACAACATCATAGAACTCTTGACCTTGATATTTTGTAGCTATACATGTAAATAGAGTGATGGTAAATAGTGATTTATTTAGATGATGATATAGTTCTTAGCAGGGATGGAGCTATTTCTTTTTCTTATCGCACTGTCGAAAATCTATTGTCAGATAACCATTTTATTTTAAAACTTATAAAAGAAACTGCATCTATTCCACATGATGTTTTTGTTGAGTTTATCGATCGTCTTATTTACCGATTTGCAAAAGTTGTTTCTATAGCCCCAGCATCAAAGTGCCTTCATGACTGTGATTGTGGTGGCCTTTTAAGGCACAGCTTGTTAGTTGCTCTTAAAGCAATTGAAGTATCAAAGTACACGAATTTTAAATATGAAGATTTAAATGGAGAAGAGCTTCATATATTGATAATCTTTTTAGCACTTCTTCATGACGCAGGTAAGGTGTTTTCTGATATTACATTATCAAATGGTATCCGTGTTTATAATTATTGTGAATGCGACTTAGAAAACACTTTAGATGACTTTCTTTCAAACAATTCAAATTCACTTGTAAGGATCTATTTTAATAAAAGAAGAAGCAATAATCATGAAAGTTATATTGTAAAGGCTCTTCCTTTCTTACTATATAAACAAAATGAAATAGGTCGTTTTTTAACTCAAAAATCATGTAAAAAAGCAATTAATGCTATAGTTAAGTCATCTGATAAAGATGATATCTACAAATTGATTAAAGTTGCTGATATCTACGCATGTGAAACATCAATAAATAAGTTTTCTCCAATGTATGAGATAGGTGGATATTTAACACTTCTTTTTAGATCTAGATTTATGGATATATCTGAACCAGGCTTTTACAAAATTAACGGTGGCTATGTAGTTGAAAAAGGCTCTCAAGCATATCAATCGATATTAAATGCCTTTGACTATTACTTTGCAATTCTTGATGAATGCAATACTCTCTCAGAGCTCTCACATTCATCTTTTGAAAATTTGTACAGATCATGCAAAGAGTCAGTTCTTTATAAGAGTGAATCTTTATCATATGGAATCTCTATAGAGCCTAATTTAAATTTTCCAAGAAAGCCTTTTTTTGTTGAACTTTCAGATTCTAATTTTATTGTTCAAGGTGCATATAAAAGATCTTGCATTTGGCGAGCTCTTTACAATAGAGGAGCAATTAGGTTGGTTTACGGTTTTATAATCAGTTTCGATTATTTAGATCATGACGATTCTGTCTTTAAAATTGTGAATGAATATGATGATAAAGAGGTTAAAAACCTAATCCTACAAGATCAGTCAGTAGTCGATAATTTCGATATAGATCTTGTTACTTCATTTGATATGTCATTAGGTGATAACCAAGAATATCAAATAGATCCAACAACTGTTTCAATTGACAATTTTAGTAAAAAACGTTCTGAGTATTTATCTTCCTGTTCGAGAATGAGGGCAAAGAATAAGGCAAAAAGTAAAAGCAAATTAAGCAATGATATTTCTAGCTTGCAAAAAGAGATACTTGAGAATGAAAAGATTATTTCTTCAGAAGATTATGATTACTTTTAACTCAGTCGATAGTTATATATTCGATTGTTTTTACCATAGAATAATATATTAACTTTCGTTGTTTTTATTTTGCCTGGCGATTGCTTATAAGAAGTTTTGATAAGTTGTGATTTTTTAGTTTTGTTGTAGAATACGCCATCAGTATTGTACTAAGACAAATGTTGATTAAGTAAAGATAAAATATGGTATTTGCAAGTCTTCCTTTTATATTTTTTATTTTACCATTATTCCTTGTCTTAGATTTTTTGTCTAAGAAATGGAATGTAATTAGAAACTTAGCATTAATTTTAATTAGTTTATTTTTCTATATTTTTGATGGTGGTACTCATTCTTTAAAAGTCCTATTAGCATATGGATTTTTAAATTTCTTTTTTGGTTACGCATTAGAAGTTGCTAAAAGAAAAAATTACACTTTAAAAATTATTGCGCTAGTATTCTTTGTTACTATCAATATATTAGCATTAGTTTTTTATAAGTATTCTTACTGGTTAGTATCTTTGCTTCATGATGGAGGTATTGCTGAAAATCTGCATGCAAAGCAACAAGTTTTACCTCTTGGTATCAGTTTCTTTACTTTCCATGCTGTGAGCTACCTGATTGATATTAGCAGAGGAGAACTCAATGGAAGAAGTAATGTAATTAACTTTTTAACATACTTCTTTATGTTTCCTCATTTGATTGCTGGCCCTATTGTTAGATATAAGCAAGTAAAAGACGATCTTAGTTCTCGTCAATTAGATTCGAATTTATTTACTTATGGATTATACCGTTTTATTTTAGGCGTAAATAAAAAGATCTTAATTGCTAATTCAGTAGCTCCATTAGCCAATATGGCTTTTATCTATAACGTTCATAGTTTATCGACTATGGATGCTTGGATTGGTGCTATTGCGTACATGATTCAAATTTATTTTGATTTCTCTGCTTATTCAGATATGGCTATTGGATTAGCAGCGATGGCTGGTTTTAAGTTCTCTGAGAACTTTATGGCACCATACAGTAGTTGTTCAATCAAAGAATTTTGGAGACGTTGGCATATATCTCTATCATCATGGTTGAGAGATTATGTATACATTCCTTTAGGTGGCTCTAGAGTTCCTACTCACAGAATTTACTTAAATTTAATTGTTGTATTTTTCTTGTGTGGTTTATGGCATGGCGCTAACATGACGTTCGTCTTGTGGGGCTTATATAATGGTTTGTTTCTAATTTTAGAAAGGATCTTCTTAGGCGATCTTTTAAACAAAACCCCTAAGTTTTTAACCCATGCATATGCTCTTTTTGTCGTTCTAATTGGTTGGGTGCTTTTCAGATCTGACAACATCTCTCAAGCATTTGATTATTTATCTGTCATGTTCTTTTTATCTAATACAGACAATTCAAGCGTATGCACTGGAGAAATTCTTAATTACCTCGCTCTTATCATAGGTTGTCTGTTAGTTTTCTTTAGATTAAAGAGTTTTGACTCTTCAAACGCAAAAGAAGCTGTAACTCACAATTGTGCTTTTGCAGTTAATTCATTTCTGATGATTTTATCTGTAATTGTCCTGTTCTTTGGCGCTCAAAATCCATTCATTTACTTTAATTTCTAGTTGAGGCAAATACTATGATAAAGATTTTTCAAAAGGTTCTTATTGCTTCAATGTTTATTGTCCCAATTGCCGGTTTTATTATCACTCCAAATGATTATGTGATTAAAAGCGAAAACAGAGTTATAAACCATTTTCCAACTATTGGTGATAAGGCTTACTTTCAGAACTTAGTAAATTTTTATAATGATAGACTATTGTTCAAGTTACCAGTAACAGAGAATTTATACAAGCCCATGCAGTCAGTGTTTACTGATTTTAATTTCACAAATTCTCAATTTACGGTTCACGGCATTAAAGGCTGGTTGTTTGTAGGAAATTCTGCTGATTCTGTATATTCTCAGCATTGTGAAAATATGAGTTTTTATCCTTACATGGTAAGTAAGAAATTAGCTCTTTTAAATGCCATTAAATCGTCAACCACAGCTCCTCTTTACTTGGTGATTGGACCTGATAAGCATGGAATTTATCCAGAGTATATGAATCCATACATCAGAGAACCAGGTAAGTTTAGATTTTTCAATAAAATTAAACCTTATCTTGAATCTCAAGGGATTAATGTGATTGATTCTTTTGATTTTCTTAGAGCAAATAAAGATCCAAAAGCTGAGAAGTCTCTTTACTATACTGATGATACACACTGGAACCGATATGGTGCAAATATAGCTTTTGATAATGTAATGAGTAGAGTTTTAAAAGATTACCACAAACCTGAATATATATTTTCGTTTTCCAAACATGAAAATGGTGACTTAATTAGAAATATTAGTAATCCTCGGAAGGATATATTAGATGAGGCTAAGATTATTAATGTTGCTGAACCAGATGTTAAAGTTCTAAATCTGAAATCTAAGAGAGAATATACAATAAAATATGATCCTAATTCGATAGAAGAGTTCGGATCAAAATATATAAATGATTCAGCACAAGATCAGAGAAAGATTATGCTCATAACTGATTCTTATGGAATCTTCTTTACACCTTACGCAATTGAGTACTTTAGAACAGTTGTTCATATGCACAGACAAACATCTGCACCTGATGAAATTTTGAACATTCTAAAAGAAGAAAAACCAGATCTTGTTCTTTTTATTAATGTTGAAAGATCTGTTAAAGATTAACTTTTAATTGAAAATTTGCTTTAGTGTTTCTTTATTTTGTTAGGCAAAGTAAAGACTGAAGTCTTAAGAGGACAAAATGCTATCAATTATCATTCCTACTATGCAAAAAGATTTAGATGTTTTAAATAAACTTTTGTTTGAACTTCAAGAATCTGATGTTGTTGGAGAAGTTGTAGTTATTGATAATTCTTGCAAAGGCTTTGATACAAAATTTAATAAAGTTAAAGTTTTTACTCAAAAAGAAAATCTTTTTGTAAATCCAGCCTGGAATCTTGGCATAAAACTGTCAGATCCAAATTATAAAGTATTCGGAATTTTAAATGATGATTTAATTCTTCCCAAAAATTTATTTAAGGCTGTTGATGATTTCTTTTTGAATTCTGATTTGACTGTTGGCTTAGCCGGTATCGACTGTGCTACAAACACTCCTAGGTCTGATTTTGATGAATATCCTAAAGATAGTGAAGTTAAATTTGAAATTATGGATAAAATGGCCGGTTTTTGGGGGGCAGCTTATTTTGGATTAAAAGAGAATTACTTCGTGATCCCTGAAGAAATAAAAGTATTCTATGGAGATCACTTCCTTTTTAGAAGAAATCAACAATCTGGTAGAGTAAATTACAAAATTACTAATATTTCAGTAAAGCATCTAGAATCACTAACTTCTCATAGCTCAAAGTTTATTAAAAAGCTTTTTAAATCAGATAGAAAATATTGCATAAAGTATGACGGGGTCGAACATCAAAAGTTATCATTTATGAAAAGAATTTTATCTTTAACTTATTATCACGAGCATTATGTTTTCTGCTTATTAGGTTTGAAGATGAAATTTAAGTGTCACAAAAAACATTAGTCATGATTTTGATTTATAAATAGGGCTATCAGAATCGTTGCTTTGTTGCTAACAGTTGTGTTATCTGTAAGTGGCCCTCAAGTACAATGCTGACAGCGGCCATAAATATTTGTACAACATATTTAAATTTTTCAGTTTGTTTGATGCTTCGTGTATTGTGTAACCTTGGTTAGATCTTGCATATAACGAAAAAGTGAGTCTCTTGTAGGCATCTCCTCTTTCTCCGACATCTTTAGAACTCCAGTTTTCATAATAGAATCTATTGCTTGTAATTTTAGGTTCCTCTAATGTCCTTGCATAAGAACAACGTAACCAGAAAAAGTTAAACCAAATAAAGCAACCACTTTTATCAGAGCTGTCATCATCTTTTTTTGGAAAAGCTCCAATTTTGACTATTTCTTTGTTGTTGTAAAAAACATTAATAATATTTTTATAATTTCTGAATGTTAAGTATGTAAGGACAATTTCTCTTGGATTTCTTCCAGAGGATAGTCCTAAGGAAAATCTCTTCTTGTAACTCATGCCTTTTGTGTGAAAATAGGCTATATAATCGTATCCCAATTCTGATTTTGAAAGTTCCCATACTTTGTGTAATCCATAATACTCAAAATTGTTTTTGCTATGAATGGAAACTTTGCAATTGTATTTTATGTTATCAAAATAATAGTGAACTGATTTTAAATTATTAGGATCACTTACTTCAATGAACAGATCTGCTTCACTTAATATACCTGATCTTTTTAAATCATCCAGCTGTGAAGAAATTATCCTTTTCCAATTTTTATCTTTATTGATATAGGCAAAGTAAACAATAGCAATTCTATTCATTTTAAGTACTTAATTAAATCGGTTGATTTTGTTGTTAAATAGCAATTTTTAAGTAAAAGGGTAAGATTATTTATCATTAACAACAGTATCCATAATGTATTTTCCAATTACGCAACCACCACGATTTGTATAATGTGTTGCATCTAAGAATATAGGACCTGAATTCTCAAAAATGGAGTAAATTCCATTGCCTTTGTTTATTGGTACATTTCTATCAATGAATTTTACATTGCTATGAGAATTTGCATAAGCCTTAAGCTTATTATTTACAAATTCGTTCTTTTCTACATAATCTTTACTTTCATAAAACTCTTTGATATTTATAATCTTGGATAAGAATGATCCAGTTAAGTCTAGTTTTGAAAAGTTTAAATGAGCTTTATCAGTTACGATTGCAAGACCTACAATGTAGAACTGTAGCTGTGAATGAGATTCGATCTGTTCATCTAAGTCTTTGAGAATGTCATCAATATACTTTTCAAAATTTGCATTCGACTTATTTATGTGTTTTTCTGCAACATAAAGATCAAACATTATATCCCATCTGTTAGATAGAATAACTTTATCACCAGGTGTTAGTATTGATAAAGTTTTTTTGTATAGTTTATAAAAGTCGGCTCTATCTTGACCATTAATAAAATACTCAGTTTGCATTGAAGCAAATTCTTTTCCATAAGCCAATGATGCAGGAACAGACAAGAAGTAAACTGGTATGATATTTTGGCTCATTAAGTAATATTGATAGTGGCCTGCGTTAGAGTCTCCAACAAAGAAAATATGAGGAGTCTCTTTTTGTTGACCATAATGCCATACGACTTTGTCGTGCTCAGCGAAAACTGCCTTTGGAGTGTATTCAGAAGCAATCTGAGTAAATTGAAGATCTTTAACAGTGAAACTTGATAGGTAGTTTTGTCTGTTCTCGGAATGAAAATAAGCGTAACTTGCAAAGCAAATTGCGTACATTATGAGCACAGTTAAGATCTTAAAATTATGCTTTTCTATAAATTTATATGAGAATTCTGAAACTAAGGCAATGATTGCGAAAACAACAATAAGTTTAAAAGGTGAATTTAAATAATCACAACGTAATGCAAATATGAATAAAGGCCAGTGCCATAGATACAGCGAATATGATCCTTTACCTAGAAAGGTTAATGGCTTAAATCCTATTATTGATTGTTTATTGTGAGATAAAATCACTAAAGATGTAGCAATAATTGTTAATGCAGAACTTTTAGGAGTCCATATCCCGTGAGTCAATTCAACAGTGAAAATTGATGTGATAAGCAGAATTGTTCCAACAAATTCACTAGTAACTGATAATGCTTTAAATTTAGAAAAGACCAATAAATAGATCTGATCTTTGTAGAAGAATAAAACTGAGCCTAAGAACAATTCAAAGATTCTGCATTGTGTTAAAAGATAGCCTTTACCATTATTAGAAACATAGTAAGATATAATTAACATCGCTACACAAAGAGTCAATGTTGCTAATGGAATATGCTTAGTACCAAGAGCTTTTTTCAAGAGTACTAAACATAAAGGAAATAATATGTAGAACTGAATAGTAATTGAAAGATACCATGTATGTAACAAGAGTCTGTCTGACGAATCTAGACTAAAATATCCTCCAACATTAGCAAATCTAAAGTTTCCTATTCCTAAAAGAGCATTAACTACTTCAATGTTAAGTTCACAGTAAACATCAGAAAGCAAGAGAAAATAGCCAAGAATGAGTGTAAAAAAACAGACTATTACCAGTGGAGGTACAATTCTAAAGAATCTTTTTTTATAGAATGAACATAATGAAAACTCATTAAGGGACAGTTTTTCATAAATTGAACTCGCAATCAAAAATCCTGACACAACAAAGAAAACATCAACACCTAAAAAGCCACCATTAAATAGATTAGATTGAGATAAATGTGATGATTTTAAAAGATCAAATAGGTGATAAAAGATGACTGCTAATATGGCAATACCCTTTAATCCATCGATATCTTTACGTTGTTCTCTTTTCATTTTTATGTTCTCTTGATCTTGTGAAATTCTGCCGTGATTATATCATCATCGAATGTCAATTTTGTGCAACTTTTGGTCATGTCGACATTTTGAAAATAATTTCATGAAACTACGATTATCAAAATATAGGTATAAAGTTCATATTTATTGCTTGTACTTTTATCTTGCTAGTTAGTAAGTTAAAATGTCTTTGTTTTAAATGTAGCAATTTAGATACGAGTTTTTTTTAATAGGTTATTCTGTGAAACGAATTTTAGTTCATACTCATATTTACTATGAATTTCTTTATCCCGAGTTAAAGAGTTGTCTTTTAAATTTATCTGATCTTGATTGTGATTACTTTTTTACTCTTGTTGAAAATAATTCAAATTTAATCGATGACATAAAAAAAACATTTCCAAATTCAAAAGTTGAAGTCGTCAAAAATCTTGGTTTTGATTTAGGCCCTTTCGTTCATGTGTTAAATGAAGTGAATTTGAAAGATTACAGCTATGTAATCAAATTACATACAAAAAGAGATATTCCTACAAGGGAATCTTTTGCTTGGTTTGCTGGCTCTAGATGGCGTAATGCATTATTAAAGTTTATAAAGGATAAAGAAACATTTAATAAGGTGTTAAATAGACTTGAATGCAACAAGTCTATTGGTATGCATGGAGCAAATATTTCTACATTCAATAAAAGATGTGATGAGCATGATGCTTATAGAGAAACAAATAAGTTTATTCAGTCCCACAACCTCCCTCTAAAAAAGTATAAATTCGTAGCAGGAACCATGTTTATGGTTAGGGCTGAGCTTTTAGAACTAATTAAGAGTTTAAAACTTAATCAAGATGATTTTGAAAGTCCTGATATTACACATGAAGGATGCCAAATGGCTCATATCTTTGAAAGATTTTGTGGCTATGCGGTTATAAGTCAGGGGTATAAAATCGTTGACTGTACTACAAATGTTTTTGTGTCTCAATTCATATATTTTCTTTTAAACTTAAGAAAAGTTGTAATGACATCAATTTTGACAGTAAGAATAACTAAAAAAAATAAGTTGCTCATTAAAGTCTTAAAGATTCCTGTGTTTTCAATGAAACTAAAAAATCTAGACAAGAAAAATATGACTAAATCTTGATAAAATCAAGCTTTTTGTCACATGCAAATAAGATTTATTTTAATAGTCAGTTTTGTTCGTATATAATAACGTAAAATACAAACAAGGGCGATTTATATGAAAGGTATATTATTAGCAGGTGGTAGTGGTACTCGTCTATATCCACTAACCAAGACAACATCTAAACAGCTTTTACCTGTTTATGATAAGCCTATGATTTACTATCCATTATCAACACTGATGTTGTTTGGTATCAAGGATATATTAGTAATCTCAACCCCAAGAGACTTACCAAATATTGAAAAGTTATTTGGTAATGGTTCAAAGTTTGGTTTAAATCTTCAGTATAAAGTACAGAAAGAGCCTAATGGTATTGCACAGGCTTTTATCTTAGGATCTGACTTTATCGGAGATTCAAAAGAAGATGTATGTCTAATCTTAGGAGACAATATCTTCTATATGGGAAGCCAGTTCGGTGAATTCAATGACCAGGTAAAGCAGAACAGTGGTACTAATGCTACTATCTTTGCTTACCACGTAACTGATCCAGAAAGATTTGGTGTAGTTGAATTTGATGAGAACAGAAAAGCTGTTTCAATTGAAGAGAAACCTGCTCATCCAAAATCAAACTACGCATCCGTAGGTTTATATTTCTATCCATCAGATGTAGTAGAGAAAGCTAAGACTTTAGAGCCATCTGCTCGAGGTGAATACGAAATAACTGACCTTAATAACATCTACCTAAAAGAAGGTAGATTATCAGTAGTACCAATGAGACGTGGTAACGCTTGGCTTGATGCCGGTACTCCTGATTCACTTATGGATTCAGGCTCTTTTGTACAGATTGTAGAGAAGAGACAGGGATTAAAGATTGCATGTATTGAAGAGATTGCCTATAAGCAGGGCTTTATTAACGATGCACAGATGCAATCTTTAATTGATGAATTAAAGAAAGGTAACTATAGAGATTATTTAGTTAAAGTTTTAGAGGAAAAACATGAACTTTATTAAGACTCCAATTGAAGGTGTCATTATTGTAGAACCACGAGTATTCAATGATCCTCGTGGATATTTCTTTGAAAGCTACAATGAAAAAGAGTTTAAAGCAAACGGTATTGATTGTGACTTCGTACAGGATAATCAGTCAAAGTCTAGCTATGGTGTAATCCGAGGTTTACATTGCCAGAGAGGTGAGTACTGTCAGGCAAAACTAGTACGTGCTTTAGTAGGTAAAGTTCTGGATGTAGTCGTAGATATCAGAAAGAATTCTCCTACCTTCGGTCAGCATGTAGCAGTAGAACTCTCTGATGAGAATCAAAGACAGTTATTCATGCCACACGGTTGCTTACATGGCTTTAGTGTTCTTTCAGAAACAGCTATCTTTGCTTATAAAGTAGATAACTTTTATAACAAGGAGTCTGAGTGGGGAATGAGATATGATGCTCCAGAGTTTAACATTGACTGGAAAATCCCTGCTGACAAAGTATTAACCTCTGAAAAAGACAGAATTGCACATTCTCTAAAGGATGTACCTGACTTTTCTTTATAATACAAAAATAACAACAGACAAGTTTCAATTAAAAAAGTAGATTTAATCGGATATACATATCATGACAAAATCAATTCTAGTAACTGGTGGTGCAGGTTTTATTGGTTCTAACTTTGTACCATATTTCTGTAAGAAATATCCTGAGTACCACATTATTAACTTAGATAAGTTAACTTACGCAGGTGACTTAAACAATGTAAAAGAGTGTGAGAACGACTCTAACTATACTTTTGTAAAAGGTGACATCTGTGATGAGAAGTTAATCGAAGAGTTATTCACCAAATATGATATCCGCGGTGTAATTCACTTTGCAGCAGAAAGCCATGTTGATAATTCTATTAAAGGTCCAAAGATCTTTATGGAAACCAACATCATGGGCACCTTTACTTTAATTGAAACTGCAAGACGTCATTGGATGGATGCTCCATTTAAGGTAAAGCCAGGTTACGAGGATGCAAGATTTCACCATATCTCAACAGATGAAGTATATGGTACTTTAGGTGAGACAGGTTACTTTACAGAAACAACTCCTTATGCTCCTAACAGCCCATACTCATCATCTAAGGCAAGCTCCGATTTAATCGTAAGAGCATATCACCATACTTATGGTATGAATGTAACTACATCAAACTGTTCAAATAACTATGGTCCTAAACAGAACCATGAGAAGTTAATTCCTCATATCATTGAGAATGCTCTAGCTTTAAAACCACTGCCAATCTACGGTAAAGGTTTAAATGTTCGTGACTGGTTATATGTATTAGACCACTGCAAAGCAGTTGATTTAATCTTCCACAAAGGTGTATCAGGTGAGACCTATAACATTGGTGGTCACAACGAGCGAAATAACATCACTATTGTTAACACCATCTGTTCAATCTTAGATAAAGAATGTCCTAGAAAAGATGGAGGCAAGTATGCTGACTTAATTACCTTTGTTCAGGACAGAGCAGGTCACGACTTGCGTTATGCAATTGATGCAACCAAGCTAACAACAGAGTTAGGTTGGAAAGCTGATGAAACTTTTGATACAGGTATCATTAAGACTGTTGAATGGTACTTAACTAAGTACAGAGCTTAATGATTATAGAGGAGAACTTTTCTCCTCTTTAAAAATTTTTTATATTATTCTCTCCTTCAAAAATATAATAATATGCAAGAGCCAATCATATTTCAAAACAATAACCAAATTGCACTTACTATCAACAAAATTCTAGACAACATTATTTATATTTTGATTGGTTTTTGGTTGATTCTCAGATTTTTTGAGGTATGCACTTCTTTATACTCATATCCTCTTTTGCAAATTTTTCAATATAAAGCAACAAATGTATTGAATACTTGTTTTGTATTATATTTTTTATATAAATTGTTATTTGAGCATCGTTGTAAAATTCATTTAATTTTATGCTTGTTATTTGTCATTGTATCTTACTTTTTGTACAAATTAACGAAGACACCTTTAGTCTTTGATCTTTTCTTTATTCCTTTGTTTATGTGTCAATTTTTAAGCAAGGAACGATTTTACAAAGTTGTTGTAGTATCCATTTTAATTTTTTCTGTTACCACTTTTATTCTTTTCTGTATGGGATATTTGCACAGTCCTGAAGTCTTTACTAGAAGTAATGGTAAAATACGCCATTATTTCGGTTTTATTCATCCAAATTTATTAGGTTGTACAGCATTTTTATTGTGTCTTTATATTATCCTTATTAAGAAAAATCTAAGTTTTTTGGGGTATTTTTTACTTGTCTTAGTTGCAATTTTTTGCTACATAGTGCCTAATTCCATTACATCTTCTGTTCTTGTTTTATTGTCTGCTTGTATTTGCTTTTTTATAAAACATTTTTATAGAGAGAATATAAATTCTAAAGCAAAATATAAAATACTATCTGTGTTTTTAGCTGTTGTTATTGGTGTTTTAGTATTAAATTATTACATTACATTTACTGGTGCTTTTAAAACTGTTTTGCAAAATATGCCAGGTTCTATATGGGCAAGATTTGAACTTAGCAAGATTGGTTATGACTTGTTTGGTTTTAGTCTGTTTGGTAAATATTTTGATTTTTATTCTTTTGTATCGACGCAGATTAAAGCTAATAATTCCAGTCCATTCTATTTGGTCTTAGATTGTGCATATTTTTATCTTCCAATAATCCATGGAATTATAGTCTACTTTATATATATTGGAATGCTGATTTACTGTTTATGTAGATCTATATTGAAAAATGAATATTTATATGCATCGTTATTTGTTGTAATCGTTTTGTATGGCGTGTCTGAAACAATAATATTTAGATCTTTTATGATGCCTTTGTTTGCTTATACGTTTTTTAAAAATAGTAAAAGCTAGGATTTTAATATGATATCTTTAAGCGTTTTTTTTAGATATGTTAAGTAATATCTTATTGATGCTTGTACTAGAAATTTAGCCCTCAAAAAACAGAATGTAAGTAAAAGGTCTGTAATAACCTTTAAAACTTTTTAAGTCAGTCTCAAAGCAGACTGAATGTTCATTAAAAATCAGTGTGATTAGACTCACAAATCTGTACATAATTACATTTTTCTTGCAGTCTTTAAATTTGCCTGTAAAGGCTAATTTAAAGACCATAGAGAGATGAGCTTTTTACGGCTTAACTTTCGTCATTTTTCTCTTTGATAGATCGCTACGATCTTGTATTGATCCATGCCGATCTTTTGAGTGTTGTTTTGAACTTACAAAATAACAGTTGATAAGGTGCTAAAGATGGCTTTGCTATAATACATGTATAGGATTTAAAAGGGATTGTAGCAGTGGAACATTAGACACTAAAAGACAGATTTAGAGACATCTCTGAGAAACTTAGATGAAGCTAAAAAGGAGCTAGGCACAATCTTTACAGTAAAGATGGCAAGCGCTACAAGTATGTAAGTATTAACGATTCCTCAGATAAGCTAGACTTAGAAATGAGACTTATTAAGACTCATTATTTAAAGCTACTGGTAGTAGCAGTAGATGAGAATGGAAACGTGCTTAGCGATATCAAAGTACCATGAACAGTTAATTCTGAAACAGATTACTTGAAGAAGATCTCAATGAGCATAGACCTTATGAGCTTAATTTTAGAACAGTGGTTAAACTTAAAAGCTCCATTAAACAGAATCAGCCAATACTTGTCTCGTCATGGCATTAAGTATACAAGACAGCATACAGTTATACCGATACTACAGCTGCAATGCTGATTCCTGCATTTAAATACATGGAACGGTATATAGGGGAAGCTAAACTTATAGGTGTAGATGAAACCTACTTAAGTTGCAGAGAAAAGCAGAAGTTAAAAGATGATAACAGCGTTGAGGATGACAGTACCAAGCTGAAATCCCAGCGCAGTAAATCTAAGACCTGACGTTCTTATGTCTTAGGGGTAATCACTCCTAAGGTATGTTTGTATTACCATTCCTTGGAGAGAAACTCTGATATACCTAAACATATCTTATTAGATAATGAGATATCAAAAGATTGCTTTGTTGAATCTGATGCCTTCTATAGAAAGGTGTTTTCTATTAAGCTAGACAAAGACGGTAAAGAGCAAAGAGTCTTCTGTCATGGTATCTGTTGGATACACGCCAGAAGAAACTTTTGTGAACTAATCAATTATGCTACCCATAAGGATGGTTCTCCTGTAACTGATATGGTTAAGAATAACTGGGAGCAGGATATTAAAGACAGTAAAGAGCTGGTTGAAGCTATTACCAGCTGTTTTAATGTTTATAACGAGTTGGTCAAAAAGTGCATCAGCAATTCTAAACTTGATATCGTAAAACTGAAGAACAAGCATGTATTACCTTTAATCAATGCTATCTTTGATAAGGCTAAAGTTATCTTTAAAGATATTGAAAGAGTTAGAGTTAACAAGAGTACTAAAGAACAGTCTGAGCCTAAGAGAAAGTGCTCTGACAGACTTTATAAGGCTTTTGTTTATCTCGTTAAAAATGAAGACTGATTAAAAGCCTTCTTAGAAAGTCCTTATGATGTAATGCAGAACAACAATGTAGAAGAGAAATTCAGAGAGCTGGATATCTTACGTAAAGATATGATTGCCAGTGATACCTGTAAAGTGCTGATAATCTTACAGAGTTCTATTCACTCTATAAGACCTGTATTCTACATAACACTGATTTTAGAACTTATATGAAGAAAGTCATGGAAACCATGACCATTCATATGAACGAGATTGAATTTGAAAAAGACAAAAGAGGAACAATTACAGGCTACAAGAGCCACAAAATTTCCTCTGATGTCTTAGAGAGTTTTATTCCAGGGAATATGGTTTAATTTTAGATCTGAAAAAGTTTATTTCAGACCATTTACGAATTTTGGAATCTTTTACAATGTTTAATTGTCAGACATTTAATTCTATTTGTTATTATTTTTATAAAAAAATTACGTTTTCTCTAATCTCAAAAGTACTACTTTGCTTATTAGCAATTTCTGTTGTTGCAATTCTGATACAGATTTACTCTATTCCAAATACTTCTAGGGTCCCATATATTCCGACTAAGACTATTGATGTTAGCTTTGATATAAAAGTGGATAATGCCCAATATGTTAACTTAAGATATATTACAAAAGTTAATAATATTTTTAATAATAACGGAAAGAATAAAATAATATCTGAAGATGTTGCTTATGCAACAAATAATTATTATTCTGTTAATAAACTTCTTTCTGTTAATGATGACTTTAGAAAACTTATTATCGAAATCGAGTGTCCTTTTAAAGCAACTAATGTAAATGTTAAAAATCTAATAATAGGTAACTACAAGATAAACGAATTTAAATTAATTCTTTCTGAAGATAATCAATTAGTTCAACACATCATAATAGATACATTAAAGATTGGTAAAGCAATTTCTTATAGTAGTCTTTCTGACTCTAAGTTGAAGTTGTTGTTTTACCGTTTCGTTTATTGGTGCCAGAAAAACAGTAGCGCATTATATCAATTTACATTATTTGCTTTAACTTTACTGTGTTGTATAAATTTTAAATGCAGATCTTTACTCATATTTTATGTTTTTGTACTGTACACCTACATCACTTTCATGTTTATGTGGAAACAAACTGTATTCACTCTTGATTCAGTATATGATGGTGATTATTTTAGGTCAATCTACAAAATTGTAAAAACTCAGTATTTGCCAGCTCTATTTATATTATCGTCAATCTTGATTGCATGTAATCTTAAAATTTTTTGGTTGAAGTTACCATTTTTTGTTATTTCTCTGATCATAATTTTACTATTTGTTTCAGATGTATTTACTTACACTGAATTTTGGTGTCACCTTGCAATTTCTGATGTTTTTTCCTTTGGTAAAGATGCTACTGCATCGTTAACTGTAATTAAACATTTTGTAACAGAATATAATCAATTATTTATTCTATGTTTGTGTTTAGTAATAGTTGCATTTATATTGTCGGCACTTATTTCCAAAAATAGACAACCTTTTTCTCATTATTCATTAATCTTAATTCCTATTTTGTTTATATTGAATAGTTATTCTCCATCAGCAGCATTGTCTTTGCATGAAGATCGTTTTGAAAATGTCTTAACCTCTGGAGCTCAAAGAATAAGGGCTGAAAGGAAATATACTCAAATAGATGCTATTAGAAATCAACCTATCATTGAGGTTAATGGTCTTAATAAAAGAAAAAATGTGATTGTAATTTTTACTGAATCGTTGTCAGCTAATGAAAGCAGATATTTTGGTGGTATAAATAACAATACTCTAAATTTGGATGCTGTTGCATCGAAAAATGTCGCTTTTAAAAACTATTATTCAAATGGATACAATACTGATAAAGGTAATTATGCTTTTCTAACTTCAACGCCTTTGTTGCATGGTACTCAAGCAGAAACTAAAGATAATGTTTATTTACCTTCTCAAATTCATACTGGTAGTTTTCTCAATTATTTTAAGAAGGAAGGATACACGACAAATTGTTTGTATTCAGCTATCAGTATAGGTGAATTGGAGAATATTTGGAGAAGATCTGGTTTTGATAATTTTTATGATGGTAATGATCCATATTATAAAAATGAAGAAAGGTTGTCTTTTAATTCTGTTCCTGATAAGGCTATGTTCAAGAGAACTCTTGAGCTTATTCCTCAATGGAATAAAAAAGGTAATTTCTTCACATTCATCATGACAACTACAACTCATGGTCCTTATGTAATTCCTAAAACACACGAGTTCAATTTTCACAAAGCAATCAAGTATTTTGATTCTTCATTTGCTTATTTTTATAAAGAACTTTTAAAACAAGGCTTTTTTAAAAATGGAATGTTAGTTGTTACAGGTGACCATCGTGCTATGGTCCCTTATACAAATGAGGAACTAGAGAAATATGGTTTAAAAGGTTTTGCAAAAGTACCTCTATTAATCGTAGGTAGTGAACTTCCAAGAGGACTTTATACTGAACAATTGTCTCACGTTTCATTAGGTCCTCTTCTCGAGTACATAAATTTAAAGAAAGCCTATCACTACGAATTTGAATATTTGCCTTTTGCTTCCATTGAGCCAACGGATAACAATTTTATTTTGTATCAGCGACACGCTCCTCAAGATGAAGTTATTGTTATCGACAAGGATGGTAAAGAGCATATCGTAAAATTAAATGGAGATGATACTAACTTTGATCGCAATGATATAGAATCATCTTTTAGAACAAAAGTCCTCAACACGATAAAATGGTTAAGACAGTAACATTTCTACTTAGGTTTTAGTGATGTATAAAGCGCAATAGAGCTTTATTTTGGAGATATTAAGCTCTATTTTGTGTTAATAGTGTTTCTGTTTACCTTAAATAAGAATAAAGGAATGCTGAGCACTCTTATCTTTATTAAACCTTTAGAACTTTTTTCAATTCTAAAAATGAATCTTTTTACTTTTGGCAAAAAGAACTTTAACCATATTGGAATAAGAGTGTTTGTTTTATAGAATTTTAAGATATTGTTATATGATTTCTTATAGTTGAACTTTAAATCTATAATTACTTTTAACAATGATTCTTTGCATGCATTACTTTCAGTAAAGATCTTCCTCTTAACTAATGGCATATTAGCTTTAATGCAACAAATAGGGAAAAAAGTCGGATTAAACTTTTCTGGGGCTTTTATAAAAGAATTTCCTTTGTAACCTTTCTGCTCAAAAGTTTTTTTCAATGGAATTTCATAAGTTTTAACGATTTCCAAAAAGTTATCTAAGTGTTTTACGTTATTTAAATAGTTACTAAATAATTCTGAACTTAATAAATTCTTTTTAACTACTAAAAAGAAACTCTGCAGATGTAGTTCATACTCATTACTTGCAGTCATTGACCAAAAGTCACATGATTTTGTACCCATCTTATCGAAGGCAGGTTTTAATGAATCTACACAGAAGCAACTGTCGTTGCATAAGATAATTTCATCAACATCATCTAATAGATAATGCTCTTTAGCATATTTAAATCCTATCTTATATGAACCAAAGTCATATTCTCCATGATGATATGATTCTATATGAGAAACTAGAGGGTAGATCTTGCTGAGCTCTTTAATATTAGGTTCGTTATCAGCTACAAAGATTATGCTGTCACTTACTTCTTTTAGATATTCTAGGTAGGTCACAACATAATCATTTATAAGACCTTTTCCATTGTAAAAGGCAAATATAGCTAATCTTTTCATATTACAATTAAATAGATAAAAATGTGTTTAAGTTGTTTTGAGAATATCTTTTTACTTTTATAAAAGAGGATAACACTTCCTACTTTATTAAGTAATAAATCAACCTTATGTTTATTTACATTATGCCATGATTTTTGATATTTGCTTGAATAAAACTAGAATGAACCCTTTGTTTTGACAATTACGTCAAATGATTTCACTATATGAATATAGATAAACATTAGGCATTATAATTGCATAAAATATATAAAGCTTTGTATTTATAGAATTTTGGCAATAATTTGATTTAAAGGCAAATTTTACCACTTAGAGCAACGTTCATAAAACGTTCACTACTGTTTACACAATGAACTGCAAATCAGTAATGTGCAACTAATTTGCTTTACATTTGTTTTGTGATTTTTAGTTTGTCTAACATTTTCTGTACTGAACCACATTTTTTACAGAATTTTAGATTTCAATAGATGTAAAAGATACTTAGAGATTTGTATATGAAGAAACTTACAGTTTTAAAAATGATAATGGCAATGGCTGTAGTGGTTGTCTCAATGTCAGCTTTTGCTCAGATAAGATATCAGGCATCTATTGATCCGTCATCTAAGAAATTGTGGTCAAATAACGGTGACAGATTAAGCTGTTCACTTATCTTTGACATCCCTGAATATGGTTTTGCCAATTTTATGACATATTCAGGTCGTACATTACGCTCTAATATGACCATTCATCCAAGATTAGGTATTGGTCAGTCAAGTTTCATGAGATTTATAGCTACAAAGCCAGAATGGCATACAGCAAGCTCTGAAAGACGTTTAGGTAGAATTCAAATTTATCCTGGCTTTAACCCATATGTAGGTCCAACTTTATCCTGGAAGATCCTGTCTGAACTGTCTCATGGTAATCAGATCTTAATGCCATATACAGATACTAAGTTAGCTGCAGGACAGAACATAATTCCAGCTATCAGCCCTTTAGGTTTTAAATCCGCTTATCATAAGTATTTAGCTTGCCAGGAAAATCTAATCAGAGTTAACTTTAATGATGTAAAGATGACTCCTTTAGTCTTTAAAGTAAGATCTCATGAGTTAACCGCAAAATCAAAGCAGGTTTTAAATGAGCAGTTAGAGTATATAAAACTTGATAAATCTATTAATAAGGTAACCATAAGAGCTTATGCTTACGATATGGAAAAGAATGCTGATAACATTTCATTGGCAAAAGATAGAGGTGAAGCTATTAAAAAGGCCTATCTTGATGCGGGAATTAAAGAAGATGACATCACTATTGTCCCTTTTAATGCTTTAACCTTAAATACTAAGGATGACAATCCATTAGCCGATGAATCTGTCACCTCAAGAAACGCTTTAATTACTTTAGACAGAGACAATGCTCTTATTAACAAAGATCTTGAGGTGGATGCTCCAGATGTAGGAGCTGAGAGTGGTGCTTATTAGAGTAGATTTATTATATTTTATGCACGCTTTACACCTTAGGAATACGTTTCAGTTTGATATAAATGTAAAATACATGATACATTGGTTTAGATTACTCAAAAATAAAAACGCAGAATATCAACTGTTGGACAGTACAAGGTTTCAACGTTACTAAAGATTAAGATAAGATGAAGAAAAAAGCTAAAAGACCCAAAATAAGCCTTGTAAAAAGAGGCAAAACTTATATATCAGAACATAAAACACCTCTAATTGTAAGTGCTTTAGTCCTGATGTTCGTTTTGGGCTTATATCTTATTATCTCAGGTTACATTCAGTACGCTAATGCCAATAAAGAGTCTTATGTAGTCGCAGGCGTAAAATCCATGCAGGAAGGTAACTTCCATAAAGCTCAAACCTATTTTTTGCAGGCAGGTCAAAATGGCGCCTCAGAGGCTTATCCATATTTAGCCTGGATCAGCGCTAAATCAGGTAACTTTTCAAAAGCACTTGATTATGCCCGTGAATGTGCTAAATCTGATGATACTCATGGCGAGTATGAGCTGATGGGCTATTTAGCATTGTTAGGCTATGGCAATGCTCAGGGGGCTGGCTCTGCCATTTACTATTTTAATCAAGCTTTAAAAGATTATTCAGAGGATTACTTAAAGACACATGATCCTTTATTAAAGATGTGTGAGTACGGCATTGAACTTTGCATGAATACTCAAGACTATATCCGTATGGTCAATGAGGCTTCAAATCATGGTTCAAAAGATGCTCTTTTATATAGAGGTGACATAGACTTTTTAGGTGAAGAAAATGATGTCTCACCTGTAAGTGCAGCTAAGTCTTGGGGAAAGGCCAGAAATCTGGGTATTCTTGCAGCTAAAAGCAGATTGGCAGGTCTCTACTGGCATGGCTACGGTGTTAAAAGAGATTATGAAAAGGGGCTTGAGCTTTACAATGATGCTGCTAAACAGGGTGATCCTGTTGCTAACTACTCATTAGGTTTAATTGATTTTAGACGCAGTTCTAATCTGTATGATGAAGGTCTGAGGCACATGAAGAATGCTGCTAAAAAGAATTATGGACCAGCTCTTACAGCTGTAGGAGTACTCGCTTTATCTCAGGATAGAAATAACCAAAAAATTATCAAAGCTGTAGCTGACATCTTTAAACAGGCCTACGACTGTGGTGACTCTACAGGAGCTATTCTTTATTCTCTGATGTTGATGAATGGTGAAGGTGTAGCAACCGATGAGACTACTGCTTTCTCTATTCTTTATGATTTAAAGAATCGTTCAGTAACCTCTGTAAACTCACTCCTGCGTTACTTTACCTACACAAAGTATGTTGATACCAAAAAACTTTTCAATCAGGCTTTAATGATCTGTAGAGGTATTTATTTAGGAGAAGTTACCTTCAATGAAGGTGCTCCTGAGGCTACTAAATATCTTGAAGCCAAAAATGAGAACACTCTTTCATACTATAAGTCTCAAAAAGATGACAGACAGAGATTTGACTCTTCATTTATACAATCTTTAGGGGCAAACTATGTGGAGACCTTTGATAAGAGTGGGGATATTACTATATCAGGTGAGCCTCTACTGTATCCAGATCTTTACAAAATCTTAGAGATGTATAATCCTACCACCGGAGCTAGATCTTTCATGCCTCAGATTATCATGAAGATCGACGCTTCCTTGCCAAAACTTCCTAAGTACTATGACAGGTTTAATCTGAATCTTGAGGGGATTGAGAATAAACTTTAGATAAGAGTAATATAGAGCTGTTTACAGTATAATAGATGTGAATATAGTGTTTACAATAATCAGTTTTATACAGAAAAGAGTTAATTTTTTCTCGCAGTAAAGGCTTCTTTACAATAGCCATGTTGTTTTACAAGGTATTCTAAAATTGTTTTTTGTCCAGCTAGACAGTGATTTTCATTAAGATAGTACGCTATGACTTACCGTGCATCTTTCGCATTGAAGTTTGACAGAGAAAAATTAAAAACTCTCCGAGGATGATCTTGATGAAAAAGATTGGAAATAACGCTTCTTTTGCAAAGTTTTATATTAACGATCAGATATATATAGATAAAACAGAAACAATATATAATCTCCTCAATAACGAAGAACAAATATTCATCTCACGTCCACGTCGTTTTTGTAAATCTCTTACCTTAGATACTATTGCAACCCTATTTGAAAAAGGCGTTGAGCCATACTTCAAAAGTAAGAGCATTTTCGCAATATCAATTAGTTATTTAGCTTTGTTAGCTAGCGACTTGTAATGTACGATCGTTATAAGTATTACTTTTAAAATTTGCTTAACTGCAAACAATTATATTCATGTCGTTGTGAATTCTGATACAAATCATGCCTGATATTAAATTTGATTATAAAAGTTTCTTAAAGACAGTACCTAATCGTCCTGGCTCTTACAGAATGTATTCAGATGATGAAACAGTTATCTATGTAGGTAAAGCAAAAGATCTTAAAAAGCGTTTGTCATCGTACTTTCTAAAAGAAGTTAACTTTAAAACAAATGCACTAATTCATCATATCCATCATATTGAATTTACTGTTACTTTCTCTGAGGCTGAAGCTCTAATCTTAGAGAACAATCTAATAAAGAAGTATCAACCTCACTACAACATCCTTTTACGTGATGATAAGTCCTACCCATACTTAGTCCTCTCAAAATCAAAGCATCCAAGACTCTTTTATTACCGTGGTGCTAAAAAGATTGATTGTGAGTACTTTGGTCCATATCCTGATGTCAGTGCAGCAAAAGAGAGTTTAAAGCTTTTACAAAAGCTCTTTCCAATAAGACAATGTGCTGATACCGTTTATGCTCACCGCTCAAGACCTTGTCTTATGGCCCAAATTGGTAAGTGTCTGGCGCCATGTGTTCCCATGAGTGAAAGTGCCTATAAGAACTACATGGACCAGGTAAATTACATCAGGATGTTCTTAAAAGGTCAAAATCAGGATGTTCTAAATGATTTGACTAAAAGAATGGAAGAGGCCTCAGAAAAACTTGAATTTGAAGAGGCAGCCAAATTAAGAGATCAACTGTTAGCTCTAAGACGTGTTCAGGAATCTCAGGCAGTATCAGGCGATTTAATGTTTGACATGGATGTAATTGCCCATGAATGTGCTCAAGAGCTTTGCTGCTCTCATGTGCTCTTTATCAGAAAAGGCAGGATCATCGGTACTCGTTCATATTTTTCAAAATTGTCAGAAATTGATGGGGATGATCCTCTTACTGCTTTTGTAACACAGTTTTATCTATCTGAGAGCAGAGCTTCAATGTATCCAAAGGAAATTATCTTAGATGATAAGATTGAAGATTCTGAGGTCATTACTGAAGCTGTAAAAAAACATTGCTCAAAAGAAATACACTTTTTAACCTCAGTTAGAGCAGAGAGAGCAAAATACTTAAAATTAGCTAAAGAGAATGCTAAAGCATCTTTACAGGCTAAATTAGCTGATAAGACCACAGCTAAAAAGAGAATTGAGTCTTTAGAGCAGTTATTACATATCTCTAATGTAAATCATATTGAGTGCTATGATATCTCTCATACACAAGGTGAGCTTACTGTAGCATCTTGTGTATCTTTTAATCGTGAAGGCCCTGACAGTGCCAACTACAGACGCTTTAATATTGAAGGTATTACTCCAGGTGATGACTTTGCAGCGATGCATCAAGTTCTAACACGCCGTTTTAAAGATCCTTGTGAAGGTATTATCCCCGAGCTTATCTTTATTGATGGTGGTAAAGGTCAGTTAAAACAGGCTGAAGATGTTATATCTGATATTTTTTCAAAGTTTAAAGTAACTCCTCCTTTAATCGTAGCTGTAGCCAAAGGTGAGGGTAGAAAAGAAGGTTTAGAGACATTAATTCGTGGTTATACAAGAGAAGAGTATCACCTAACACTAGATGATCCTGCTTTGCAATTAGTGCTACATATCCGTGATGAATCACACCGCTTTGCTATTACCGGTCATAGAAACAGAAGACAGAAAGCAAGAACGCACAGTGTACTTGAGAATATTCAGGGCATTGGTCCAAAAAGACGTCAGGCTTTATTAAAGCATTTGGGCGGTATCAGAGAAGTTATGAATGCCAGTGTGGAGGAGTTAAAAAAAGTGCCAGGAATATCAGCGCAGATGGCAGAAGATATCTACGAGACCATTCACAGTTTGTAAATTAGTGTTTAAATTTAAGGCATTTAAATTTGTAAAAGTAACATAATAACACTCACGTTACCATCATCTCTGTCTTATAGAGACAATTACTGAAATCATGTTAATAAAAGTCAGTCCTCATTTTCTGTAATTCAACAAAACAAAAAAAAACAGGCAACGCTTAATGGTTGCCTGTCAGCTGAATTGGTAACAAAAATTTAAATCTTGATCCTGTTTAAACTCTCCTCCAGATCCTGTAACAGGGATATAGAACGCTTAACTTCGTCTTTTGCATCAGAACAGTTTTTTGATAGAGACTGTGAAGAGTGTGTAATATCCTGCATATTGCCAGAAATCTCTGAGGTTGCTGTAGTCTGCTGTTCAGCTGCTGTAGCAATCTGTGTGATCTGTGCGTTTACAGAGCTTACCTGCTCGGTAATATTGTTTAATAACTCTTCGATAGTGCTGGTCTCAACTGCTAAGTTATCCATGTTCTTAACTGATGACTGCATTGATTCATTTGCTGTATTAGCATTTGACTGAATCTGAGTAACCATCTTGGTAATTTCCTGAGTTGAGGTAGAAGTTCTTGATGCAAGGGCACGAACTTCATCTGCAACAACAGCGAATCCTTTACCGTACTCACCGGCACGGGCAGCTTCAATGGCGGCATTAAGAGCAAGCAGATTGGTCTGAGAAGCAATGTCATCAATTGTCTGAACAATAGTGCCAATCTTCTGGGCCTGATCAACCAAAGACTGTACATATTCAGCATCCTGTTTTGATTTAACAACCTGGTTCTGAATTCCCTCAATGGTTAACTGAACCTTATGAACACCCTGCTGAGTAGTATCATTTGACTGACTTGAATTTGCAGCTGCAGATTCGCAGTTTTTAGCAATGTCAGATGTAGTGGAAACCATTTCGTCAGCAGCAGCTGCAACGGTAATTGAACGGTTCTGAGCCTCATGAGCAATATCATTCATATCAGAAGTAACCGCATCAATTTTGTTGAATGTCTGGATAACATTATCTGTTGCAGACTTAATAACCTTAACGTTGTTCTGCCAGTCTAAACGCATCTTTTCCAATGAGTCTAATAACTTACCAAATTCATCTGTACGACCTCTGTTCTCAACAGTCTGTGTTAAGTCACCACGAGACATCACGGAAGCATGTGACACAGCATAGTGTAGAACACCGATGAAAGCTTTAGGCAGTTTGTAAGCAATTACAGCTGAGAAGATTACAGCAATTAAAGTGGTTACAAGAATAATGATGATAGGGGTTACATCAGTCATTGAGGTGACGTTGTTGTCAACTCTATCTAGGTACAAACCAACTAAGCGGTCAATTTCAGAGATAGAGTCATTTAAAACAGGGAACAATTCGTTATTGTAAGTGTTTCTTACGTCAACAGAATAACCTCTATCAACCATGCGTTCCATCTTGTTTTTGTAAACATCGATAGCTGAGTTGATTAAGCCTTTCAGTTTCTCAAAGTCAGCTGCATCAGTAGGATCTAATAACTTAATATCAGACATTGATGCAATCAACTTCTCGATGTCAGCATCAGCTTTTGCTGCACTCTCTTTATTGTATGTAGCAACATTATTTGTAAACATGGTCATATCATCACGGAATGTATTAACATTTCTTGAGATCTGAACAATCTTACTGTAATGCTGTTCAATAACTTCTTTTGCGAAGTTAGCTACAGAACGAGAATTGGTGATACTTGTAATTGAAATGATTGCAATTACAAGTGAAAGAAAAATCACAGAGGCAAATGCTGCTGCAAGTTTAGCTTTAACGCCTAAAGAATGTAATATATTCATAGCTGTCACTTATTTTCAAACTTCTACTTACAATAACCTAGTATCAGCAAAATAAAGAAAAACTTTAATGTTTTTTGAAACTTATTTTGTAGATAAACATATTTGCTGATCCAATACTATTAATAGTATCAGATAAGCTCAATGTATTGCTACAACTCAGCCTAGATTAAAATTCTTCCTTATCTAACTAAACGTTACTATCTGATTATAGCTAAGAAAATGTTAAATGTTACACTTACATATTGAACTTAATCATAATTTTTTAAGATTTTGTTAAATCTTGTATAAAAATCACAATTTCATTTGCAAGATAATTGATGTCTGTAAAGTGTATTGAATGGTATCGATAAATTGTTTTACTATGGCGACCACACCATTTGAACTACATCACAAAGTTGTAAAGTAGTTCAGATAAAAATTAATGTAAATCTCTACACTCCACGGTTAAAATTTAACTATAGACTGAATTCTACTGCGGTTGTGCTCTTTAACAACCGATTAAATACAATGAGAGAAAAATTTGTAAGAAAATATTGTAAAATCAATGGATTAGCTTAATTTAATAGCGTTTTTCTGTTATAATTCAAGGTGTTAACAAAAAGCAAATCATAAACAGGAAAACGCCATGGATATGGTATCAGCTAACGGTAGAGAATTACTACAGTTTAACCTAGGAAAATTTGCTAAGGAGGCTTTAAACCTTAACTGGAACGCATACAGATGCAGACTTCCTAAGTAAGGCTCTATTTCTTCCAAATACAAGTCTCAGACCATTAGTACCGGAGAAATGTTGTCTGGAGTTATCAACTCCTGTCTTCTGGGAAACAATTTCTCTCAGTCCTGTTCATCCTTTGCTTCTACTCTCCTTCCAGCTAAAAAGAGTGCCATGTATGAATTTATGAGTTCTCCAAAGGTAAACTGGAACAGGATGCCTTCCTGATTCATTTAGTAGTATTTAGATATCTTGCTGTTATCTATTACCATTTACCAGGTGTTGAAGGTAATGAATTTCACTTGACCTTCGGCTGTTGGATAAGCTTAATTTTAGGTTTTGGAATAACTATAATTGCAACAGCAATATGGATGAGACTTTACGCTAAAATCTTTGCTCCTAAAACAGCAATTTAGCGACAAGACAATGTAGAAAAAAGGCTAGAAAACAGTTTTATCCTTACTAAACTGATTTTATAGCTTAGAAATTCCATTCTCAGCTTTTACAATGTCAGAATTTAATCTCTCATTTAGTTTTTCAAGATTCTCTTTCTCACGGGTTCTGTCATTCTCATGATGATAAAGGTGGAACACACCTGTGGCATAGCGACCAGATTTAATTAAAATACCTGCATGAATAAGTCTTATTGCAAGATCAGAATCTTCATAGCCCCAGCCTTTAAAGTCGCTGTCACAACCGTCTACCTTAAAGTAGTCGTCTTTAAACAGAGCAAAGTTGCAACCACGAGCTTTCTTCCACTTTTGTTTTAAGTTTCTTAAATGCTGAAAGTAAGGGAAAACAATTAAAGGATGCAATCTGTTAATACCATGTTTTAGGTAAACAGATACCCACTTAAAGAAGGAGTAAGCATAGATTGGGTCCTGTTTAGCTAGTACAAATTTGGTGAACTCTTCTTTTAAAAGAATTCTGTTACCGGCTACTAAAAAGTTCTTTTGAGCAAGTCTTCTGTGACAGGCAATAAATGAAGGTCTAGGTACACAGTCACCATCTAAAAAGATAAGGTAGTCGCCTTTAGCTTTTGTAGCAGCCAAATTTCTAATTCTTGCAAGACGGAACCCTTCATCTTTTTGGTAGACATGAGTGATTGGATAACTGCAGTCAATCATCTTTTGTTGAACAACTTTTCTTGTGTCATCCTTTGAGCCATCATCAGCTACGATTACTTCAAATTCTCGGTCAGACTGCATATCAAATGCACTTAAGATTAGTTTTAAGGCATCAGGTCTGTTATATGTAGAGATAATGACTGAAATTAACATCAGATCCTTCCTTTATATTTGTTTAAACTGTTTAGTTTTAAGTATTTTTCTAGTGTATAGAAGTAATGTGTTAAACAAAACTCAAAACCTAATTTACCATCTAAGAAACCACCGTGAATGATGTACATCTTAAAGAAGGCCCACAGCGGTTTTATTAGAATATCATTTACAAAATGGCATTTCTTGCCTTTTTCATAATATTTATGAGCAAGTAGGGTTGTATAGCGATTCATCTTCTCAAGATGTGCTTCCCATGACTTATATGGAAAATGAATAAGTCTGCCTTTTAAAAGCTTCTTATCATAAGGTGAGTGCAGTCTTTCATGTACTACACCTTCGTAAAAAGAACCTTCTTTTTTAAATAATCTTTCAACCCTGTCAGGTCTCATGACACCATGAAGCACTTTTCTTTCAATAAAGTGATTCTCACGGGATACCTGATAGGTACAGTCACGGTTGCTCTCAACGCAGATCTTAATTTCATGGGCAAGCTCATCTGTAATTCTCTCATCAGAGTCGAGCATAAAGATCCACTCATATGTTGCATTAGAGATTGCAAAATTACGCTGAGCACCATAGTCATTGTTTAAATCTCTTTGCAGTACTTTTGCCCCAAAAGATTTTGCGATATCTGCTGTTCTATCTGTAGAGTTACTGTCTAAAACAATGATTTCGTCTGCAAAACTGGCACTTTTAAGACAGTCTGGAAGATTATCTTCTTCATTATGAGCTAATACGATGATGGTAAGAGGAGTCTTTGGCATGAGAAATAGATTTTTTTAGTATTAGTTAAAGGTGTTTTGTGGTTCTTTGCTTAAAACAAGCCTAATTGTGATTAGGCTTATTTAATACGTCATTATATTTAGATGAAGATAAGAAAATCTTTAATGTCATCTTATGTTTCATCTTTTATCTTTAAAAAAACAAAAAGGGCAACCTTTGAACTGCCGTTTTTATTAGTGTGACATTACGTATTTTACAAACTTTAACTTAGTTGCATCATCAGCACTGTTGTACATCTTAACTAAGTTGTTGTAGGTAGCAGCATCAGCCTTACCTGAAGTACCGGTGCTTGAGGTAGCCATAGCTGATGAATCAACGCCCATAGGCTCTAGGGTTAGCCCCTGAACCTGATCTGCTGTTGCACTAGACTCAGAGCTGGCTCTTACAGTAGGAGCACCATACTCAGTCATGGTAAGCCCCTTATTAGCATTTGATACGTAAGCAGGAGCATATAATCTGCCTAAGCTGTCTAATTCCTGACGGTAGTCACGCATTAAAGAGAAGCCTTTATCTGAGGTTAAGATAAAGTATGAAGCCTCAGAACTTGGAAGTACACGACCTGTGGTATCTGATAGGGTGATCTTCTGCTGATGAGCATAACGCTTGGCCTGATCTTCATTAGCAGGCTTTGCATACTGGAATGTTACGACCTGATCAGCTTTTAGATTGTTGATATCGATAACTAAAGGATCGATAGACTGGACAATACGTGAATCAGAACCGTTCTTAAAATTGTCTTTAAAGGTTAAAACAACCTGATGCTTACCAGGAGTTAAGGTTACTGTACGGCTAAAACGGCTGTAGCTGTCAGGATCACTTTCACCATCAACCAATTCAACGTTGTAGTGAACAGGTACCTTAAAACCGGTATCAGCCATTGCATTTATGCTAAATAAAAGACCTGCAGCCAATACAGAAAACTTTAAATTCTTTGATAACATACTTTTTTCCTAAAAAAAATAAATCTTTTGAAATCTTAGCACCAATAGAGCTTTACATTAACACTTAATTATTACCTCTTCGTTAAATTCTATTACGAAAACGGTAATGTTGTGAGATAACTTTAGTTTGGACTTTTGTTTATCCTACAAAGTTCAATCTTATTTTATTAAAGCAAAATTCTCTTTAACGGTAACCTCTAAAACAACTGACTGCTTTAACTGAGTGCTTAATATGAGTACATTGCACCAATTAAAGCACGGTTCTTATCTAAAGACAGATCTTCAATTAAGCTCTTTGAGAAGAATCTGTCAGGCTTACTTGAAGCATCAATGGTACCTTCGGCAAAAACCTTAAAGGTAGGGCATACCTGATAATATGCACCTAACTCAACATCAGCAATGATGTTTGCTCCTTTAAAGCGTTTTATACCGTAACCTGCGCTAAAGCCTAAACCGTTATCAAAGGTGTAATTTACAACTGTATCAACGCTGTAGAGCTTATGGGTAAAGTTATCATATTTTGATACAGTAAAGTTAGCACCTGCATATAAGCCTTCACCAAAGGTACCATATGAGATTGATACGCCTTTATCAATCTTCCATGAAGGTTTAAATAAGTTTGCACTAAAAGTATCGTTCAGTGACTTATAGTGCATCTTATTTACAATTGGAGCAAAGGCAGCTACTGATTCCTGATCTTGATTGTACTGGAAATCATAGTAGCTCATACCGTAGCTTACAGAAATACCTGACTTTAATCTTGTAGCAACGGAAAAAGCAGCTCCATTGTGGATGTTGATCTTAGTATCGTTGATGTCGTCTGAGGCTGTTTGGAAGGACAAACGTAAATCCCAGCCCATTGATGAAAGACTGTACATGATAAGTGATGGCATCTGATCACCATAGGCATAGTGATCATTTACTCTGGGATCAAGCTCAGTAAAAACATCAGTAACACCTGCTACTGCGTAGTAGGCATTGTCTCCTCGTCCAAAGGTTAAGGTACCTAACTCCAGAGCATCTACACCTACATATTGTGATCTTGCCTTAAAGGTATCAACACCGTTGTTACCTGTAGGCATTAACCATTCTGAATAAGCAAGAGTATATAGACCATCGGTTATTTTACTTCTGCCTGCAATACCAGCATGAACAGAGGTTAGTAAGGTATTGTCGCTGTTCTTTTTCTCTGTAGAACTTTTAATGGTACGGGCAGCTTTATCGGTCATAGCCATCGCAATTACAGAGCCGAAAACATCTAATGAGGTACCATCTTTACTGTAGACAGTCGCTGCATTAGAACTAAATGGAACAATACTGATTGCAAGTACTGATAAAAGAAACTTTTTATTCATGAACTTATTCATATAAATATTAGGTGTAATAAAATACTCTGCTGTTTGCGGTGTTTTAAGCTTGAAGCAGCATCTTAAAGCACACAAAATGAAACTATCTAAAACTTACGCATCCGATTTGATTCTTTTCTTGAAAAGAATATATATGTCAAACTACGTTTATACGTTTACTTATGGATTTAATTTAATTAAATTCAACTTACTTCGTTTTCTCTATTTTATCAAAAAATGAGCTTTTTTAGCTCTTTTACATCTTTGACACAATATGTAGCATTCCATAAATTAACGTCGATGCATTCATTAGTACCATAGCCCCATAAAACGGCCGCACTGTCACAGGAAGCTGCATTGGCAGCTTTAATATCATTTAAATGATCACCTACGTATAAGGCATCCTTTGGGGAAACTTTTAACAGTTCCAAAGCTTTTAGTATAGGTTCAGGATGGGGCTTTGAGTGGGTTAATGAATCACAGCCTAAAACTAAAGAAAAGTCTTTTGAAAAAGGGAATTTTGATAAAACCTTAGTTGCCATATCATGGTATTTGTTGGTGATAACAGCAGTTTTAATCCTGTTTTTTGTTAAATCATCAATAAGTTTTGGAATACCTTCAAAAGCTTTTGTACGGTCACAGATATGTTCATTATAAAAGGATGCAAACTCATCTCTCATATAAGTTTCGATACCTGAGTTTTCGTGATCTTCTTTAGGCACACCCAACTTTAACATCTCACGCATACCGGCTGTAACTTTAGTTTTTAAAAGTTTTTCATCTAATGCTTTGTAACCATATTTTTCTAATGTATGGTTACAGGCGTTCATGATATCCAGTGCTGTATCTAACAGTGTCCCATCAAGATCAAATAAAACGGCTTTATACTTCATATAAAAATCTGTACTGTTTATATTTTGTGTAAATAAATTGTTCTTGCCAAAATCAATGTCCATATTCTTGAAATCTGGCTCTTTTATGATTTTTTTGCTTGTTTGAACCATGATTGCAGTTGAAAGCAAAGTTTCTAACAATTGTGAAATTAGTTTGAAATTTAAAGACTAATTCCTGTCAAAATTTGTTAAAATTGCTCGTTGAATTAAAATGAAATGTTATTTCAAGGCTTAAAATGACTAACAATAATACCACTGATTGCAATGCTGTTTCAGGTGATACTGTCTCATGTGATAAAGCTACTTCAACTCAATGTACAATTCACTCACCCGAGGATATTTTAAACTACGATAAGCGCATTGACTACTTAAAATGCTCAATTGCATCTGTAAAAGACTTTCCTAAAGAGGGTATCTTATTTAGAGATGTAACCACTCTTTTAGAAGATGCAAAGGCTTTTAAAGATTCAATTGATCTTTTATATGAAATTTATAAAGACTGTAAGTTAGATTATATCGTTGCAGCTGATGCCAGAGGCTTTTTATTCGGCTCTGCCTTAGCTTACCTTTTAGGAGTAGGCTTAGTTTTGGTTAGAAAAAAAGGTAAATTACCTCGTGAGTGTTATTCAGAAGAATACTCTTTAGAGTATGGTACAAGCACACTTGAGATCACCAAAGATGCTCTGCATAAAGGTGACAGAGTTTTACTTTTAGATGATCTGTTAGCAACTGGCGGTACTGCCGGTGCCATGATAAAATTAGTAAGAAAGAGTGGAGCAGAGATTGTTTCATTTGGCTTTATCATCGAGTTATTCGATTTAGGTGGAGCTAAGCTTTTAGAAGACACCTATGGCGTAAATGTACAATCTTTAGTGAAATTCCCTGGACATTAAGAAATAAAATATGGCAATAGAATTACAGGGTCAATATCAGGCTTTAGCCAGAAAGTACAGACCTCAGACTTTTGAAGATGTAGTAGGACAGGAGCATGTAATCAATGCTCTGATGAATTCAATTGAACAGCAGAGAATTCATCATGCTTATCTTCTGACTGGTACAAGAGGTATCGGTAAGACTACTATTGCCAGAATCATAGCCAAATGTCTTGAATGTGAGAACGGTATTACCGCTCACCCTCATGTAAACGGTGAGTCTTTATGTGATACCTGCAAAGCTATTGCTGATGGCAACTTTCCTGATGTAATTGAAATCGATGGTGCTTCTCAGACCAAGGTTGATGATACCAGACAGCTTCTAGAGTCAACTCAATATCCTCCTTTAAAAGGCAGATTTAAAGTCTATATCATCGATGAGGTTCATATGTTATCTCAGAGCAGTTTTAATGCTCTGTTAAAGACTTTAGAAGAACCACCTGCATACGTTAAGTTTATTCTTGCTACAACTGATCCCCAGAAGATCCCAGTTACTGTATTATCAAGATGTTTACAGTTCCAGTTAAAAGCTCTAACCGTAAATCAGATAAGTGCGCAGATTGCTAAAATTGCCACCAAAGAGAATATCTCTTTTGAAAATGATGCTGTAAATTTATTAGCTCGTGCTGCTCGTGGCAGTATGCGTGATGCTTTATCCTTATGTGATCAGGCAGTAGCTTTAGGTAATGGTTCTATTACCAAAGATAATGTTCAGGCAATGTTAGGTACAGCAGGTGATGGCTTTATTTGTTCTGTTTTAGATTTATTAAAGAATCCATCAGCAACAGTACAAGATACTGCAACAGTTGCAGCACAACCACAAAAGACTTTATCAGATGTTTTAAATGAGATTAGAACTATAAGTCCTAATTACAGAACTCTTTTAAATGATTTAGTTTTGTGTTTTCATGATTTAGCTCTGTTCCAGATGATTGGATATCCGCAGAACATCAATATCTTTTCTATTCCCCAAAGTACTCTTACTACATATGGGCCATTGTTTAGCTCACAGGCTCTGCAGCTTTACTATCAGATAGCTTTGCAGGGCATTGAAGAGTACAAAGTTTCATCAGACGGTGCCACAGCCTTTGAGATGACCATCTTAAGAATGCTGGCCTTCACACCCGAAAAAAAAAAGATTGGATAGGTGAAGATAATTCTGTCGAGGTCATCTATCTTAATCCTGTAATAAATTCGGCAGTAGACGGCATTGTTGCAGATAAAATACCAGCAGAGAATAATCATTCTTTAAATACAATCTTCACTAATGAAACAACTGGAGCTGTAAGTAGCAGTGTTGCTGCTAATCTTAAAGCTGATGGTTCGGTAAACTCTGAACTTGTAGATAAGGTAGCATCTGAGAACATTACCTTAAATCCTGATATTACCAGTGCTCTTGTAGCTGAAGCTAATGCTATTACTAATAGCAGGACCATCTTAAATAAGACGGGTGAAGAAATAGCTTTAATAACAGAAACTGACAAAACAAAACTAAATTCAGACATAAACGTTGCAACTGAAACTGCGCCAGACGCTCCGGATTTACCATCAGATACAGTTACAGATCATGACGTGGTTGTACATACTGCAGATACTAATAATAATGTAACAGCGCCTCTGTCTGTTAATACTGATGGCACAACAATTCAAAGTAATAGTGTTGAGGCTAATTCAGCTTTTGCACAGAAGAGCACTTTAGATAACATATCAATTAGTTCAGCTAAAGCTTCACCAACTGTTGAAGCTACTGATACAGTCACCGTTTCTAATGATGAAATACCTTCAGTTACAGATCCAAATGAGATAAATGAATTCCCAGTGCCTGATATCAATCCACAAAGCCAGGTATTTTCAGTAAATCCGCAAAACAGTGCACCTGACTTTGGTTCTACTTATGGTTCAAAGTCAGAAGATCTCAATGTTTTAATTCATGGCTTAGAGACTTTAAATAATCAGGTTGTAACTAACAACAATCCTCATTTAGGTCTGTACAGGAAGGTCTTAACTAACATCATTACTCCAAAGAGCACAGACAGCTCAATTGTCCCTGAGAATGAAGAGTTACAGACAAACTCCTCATTTACAAAGTTATCCTCATTACGAAACAATCAGGAACTTCAGGACAAATTCAGTCTTATCAGTGATGTCAGCAGATATATCAATCAAATCTATGGGGTACTAAAAGGTTATCAAACTGAAGCGGAATCCTTAAAAGAAGGTAAATCAAAGTCATCTCATATTGAAGGTATGTCATCAATCATTTCTGATATGACTTATGGCAAAAATTCTAATGACTCTGTTAATAGTGATGCAAATGATGAAACCCCTTCAATTACCGATTCTATCAGTAAGTTACCATCATTCAATGAAAATGGAGAGATTGTAACATCAAGTTCAATTGTTCCTGACACCAACAATACCAGTGAGGTTAAGACTGAGCCTTCTGTTCAATCAGTAAATGACAGTCCTTTTGATAACACTGAAGTTAAGAGCAATGTAAACAATGCTGAGACTGCACCAGCAAATGATGAACCTGTTTATATAGGTGCTACTGGTAATTTAAATTATGAAGCAATAAAAGCTACTAATGCAGATAATACAAATGTAGCTATTGAAAATTCTGTTTCTGACTCTTCTTTGGTTCATGTATCTTCTAACTCAAATAAAGTTACAGCTGATGACTTTACTAAAGTTGTTCAGGATTTATCTTCTGATAACTCAAAAGATAAGAAAAATGAGGTTAAAACTGATAATAATGAGATTTTAACTCCTCAGGTCGTAGAGCTTACTCCTGATGAACTTTTAAGAAAAGCTCAGGAAGAAGCTTTAGCTCAATTGCAAAGCAATCAGAGCTTAAACCAGAAGTTGAAAGAAGAAGCTGCAGCATTAAATAAGAATGTTGATGCTTCAAATTTGCCCAAAGACGATAATAAGTCTTTTATAGAAGATGATAAGGCAAATTTAAATGCAGAGTTGCCCGATGCTGTAAGTGAAGGTTCTGTATCAGCTCCGATTGAAACTACTCTTGCAGCTTCAAATCTTAATGCATCAACAGATAATGCTGCCACGAATGCAACCCGTACGTCAGCAACAGATGGTATTGCAGAGAGTACTGATAAAGAGCTTGTAATAAAGGTAAATGACACTTTAGTCTCTACTGATACAGTAAAAGTAAATTCCATTGCACAAAGCTCTGTAATAGGATCTGCTAAGGTAACTAATAACAATACAAAGCTCACCAATACAGATGACATGAGATCTGATACTGATTTATCTAAAGTACAGGAATTCATGTCATTAACAAAAGCTTTAGCTCTTGAACTTCAAAAGGGCAGTTATACTGACTCTGTACCTGTAATTAAAGCTCATACTTACTCTCAGTCTTTAAATCAGGCTATTACAGAGACTTTAAATGGTCAATTAGGCTCTAATCACAATGCAGTTGAGGGTAATTCAAGTGGAGTATCCTCAAATGAGGACTCATCTATAAATGAAAACAAGGTAATTGAGACCGCTTCAACCAAGCCTCAAGTCTTAATCCAGCATCAATCTGTGCTACAGAACAAGATCTCAACAGCACAGAATACTCAAATTTCAGAAAATAATAGTGTCTCATCTTCATCTGAGGTGCCTTCAGAGTATTTTTATGAAATTCCTGTTGATGCTTACGAGTCAGATATTGATCCTGTAGATAATTCAATTGTCGATGAAAGTTATGATAATGATGAGTTCTCTGAAGGAGCAAGAGTAAAGGGTAGTGATCTTAAATTTGATTACATTGGTGCTAATGAGAACAGTTCTAATGCAGATGGAAATCCAGCAAAATTCCGTGAATCTACTTTAAAACTCATAGAAGAAGATCAGCAGTTTGAGAACAAGCGCTTAGGCAGAAGACTTGAGTCTTGTGATTTTTATGACAGAGTTTATAAGAATGATGCCTGGTATCAGGATATTGTTAAAGCAGGCTACAACGATGGTCCTGTTTATTCTGCTTTATGCTACACCAATAGAGTTGTAAGCCCTGATGATCCTTATTCCTGGGTTTTGCAGATCTCATCTGACTTCCAGCTTTTGTTCATCTCACCAGAGTTCCATCATAACTTAAGAACTAAGTTCTCCATTGAACAGGAGCATCCTGTAGAACTAAAAATTGAAAAGGTGCAGGGAATACCTCGTGGCTGTCCTGAAGATCTAGCAAGACACTTCTATATAAAAGAAATTGAAGATACACGTCAAAAGATGTCTAAAGATAAGAATGTAAGTCTTCTTTTAGAGCATTTAGGGGAAGATATTAGAACCTTGAATTTGAGCTTATACAAGCAAGAAGATAGTAAGTCTCTAACCAAGAAGTAAGTTAATCTTTAAAAGCTTGTGCCTTTGTGTTTTGATGTAATCTTATAAAACAAAAATCCCGTAATCGCATTTTATTACGGGATTTTTTAATTCATTTTAGCTTAATCCCAGCCGCTGCCACTATCCTGATCATCCTCATTTTTACCAGAATTTAGTTTCATAGAGTTCCAAATTCTGTTGGTGATCTTAGTCATCTTAGATGAGGTTGGCTTTACAAAGTACATTGTCTTTATCTTGTCTTCAGGGATATTAAATGAAGGATTATCTTTTAAATCCTGGTCAATATTTTCAATAGCAGCATTAACAGGTAGCAGGTAACGGATCTCGTTGGCTACATTAGTTGCAACTTTTGGATCCTGCAGATAATTAAACCACTTTAGAGCATTGTCATAGTGATCTGCGTTAGCTGCAATAGTCCAGCAGTCAAACCAGAATATAGAACCTTCCTTTGGGATAGTGTACTCAATGTTGATCTTTTCGGCCTTTGCTCTTTGAGCTGCCTGCAGAACATCACCTGAGTAACCTACAGCTACACAAACTTCACCTGAAGCTAAATCGTTAATATAACGTGATGAGTGGAAATATGATACATTTGAAGCAAATTTAGTTAAGATATCCAAAGCTTCATTATAATCAGATGCTTTCTCTGAGCTTGGATCTTTACCTAAATAATGCATTACAACAGAGGTTATCTCAATAGGTGAATCTAAAACAGCTATACCGCACTGCTTTAACTTCTTAGCATTCTCTGGTTTAAAGAGAATGTCCCATGAATCAAACTTAAAGTCTTTACCAAAGATCTCTTCAATTTTATCTTTGTTATAACCAATTCCAACAGAGATCTCTGTATATGGGTAAGCATAGCTGTTGTCAGGATCAATTGACTCAAGAGCTTTCATTCTTACAGGATCTAAGTTCTTCCAATTAGGGATCTTAGATTTGTCAATCTTTTGTAGAGCACCAGCTTTGGCAAGTCTTGGAACATAGTAGCTTGTCATCATCACAGCATCAAAACCTGATTTTCCTGATAATAGACGTGCCTCTACTAACTCATTACTGTCAAAAACAGCATAATTAGCTTTAAGACCTGAAGCCTTTTCAAAATCAGCAACAGTGTTTTCGCCGATGTAATCGCTCCAGTTCCAGATATTGATATCAGATTTAGCCTGAGCAATTGTTGCAAAGCTAGCGATGCCTAATGCAACAATAGTTTTTGACAGATTCTTCATAAGCAATTCCTAAAATTTGAAGAACAAAGAAATAAAAATTTTTTTCATTTTTGTGAATTATAAATATTTCTTCATGAGATACAACAAAAAAAATTGTCTATTTTGAAAATTACTTTTTGTTAAAATGAAGCTCTAAAAATAACTTCTTATTTTTTAAATGGTTAGGTTTTATAGAATTGAAATGTATTTAAGAAAGGTAAGTTGGAAAATGAGCACATTTTATGATTCTATAATTGTGCATTAGAGCTAAAAAGTGACATTTGATAGACAGTCATATATAAGAGCATCAGAGCGGCTTTGATCCAATGCTAATTTCGTTATTTCAACTTTTTTACAGTTACAAGACAATCCTTTTTACAAAATACTAAGCCATAAGCGTAGATCTCAGTAATCTTTGACGTTTTTACAAATGGTAAAGCATAGTTCTTCTCTTCAATCTGAGATAAAGCCTTAGAAGCTAGCTCATCCATATCCGCTTCATTAGAGGTAGCTTTAATCTCGATGATTACAGCTTTGGTATTACGTTCTACTTTGAAGGTAATATCAGGATACCCGCTACCAGACTCATAATTAGAGTGGTAGTCAGAGATGATATTTTCACAACAGGTAAAAATACCATTGATAAAGCCATGGTAGTAATTCTCGAGAGGAGCTTTAGTTGCTGTATCTCTGATTGAGACATATTTTTGTAACATATCAAAGAAGATGTCATAAGTTTCTTTTTGATTGCCACAAGACAAAGCATCTACTAACTTATTATGTAGATTTAGTTTTACAAATTCAGAACTAAATCGTGTTTTTATGTTGTGTTCAAAACACTCAAGTATCTCTAGGTTAGGAATTCTTGCAAAGATTTCTTTATTGTTTTCTTTTGCTAAGCCTTCTTTTTTAGTCTGTTCCCAATCTACAGTCAGATAACCAGTATGTAGAAGTAGTGACCAGAAATCATCAGATTTATGCTGTGACAAACAGTCATAGTTCATGGATCCATTTAGAATAAAGCTAATCGACTTACCATCAACTAAATCCTGCATTTTTTGGTTGTCATTATCAGTTAAATAACCAATATAGCCTGATAAGGATTTATCTGAGGTAGTGCCTTCCCAGTAGTTTTCTAACCTGTTTAACTTTAAGGTTCCCTTAAGATTCTTTTTGTAATAATCACTAATGAAACTTACTATATCCCATGGACAGAAAATCTCTTTGTCATAGAACTTGTATCCGTCATAATGCTCTTTTACTTTTTGAGCAAAATTGTCCATTTTATAGTCTTTTAAGAACTTATAGGTTTCTTCTTTGGTAAAACCTATGATTCCTGTATAGTCTTCGTTTTCAGAGAGGACTGTATTTACCTTAAGGTTATTAACACCTGTAAAGAGACTGTTCTTAGCTACCTTTAAGCAACCGGTGATAATGACTTTGGTGAGAGTCTTTTGATCTTTTAAAATACCTAAAAAGACTTTCATGAGGGTTACCATGTTATAGTGGTAGGTAGCCTTGTAAGGCTTATCGCCATCATTTAGCTTTGCATTCTGTATGTCATGATATGAAGCATTGGCTAAAGGTACATCATACTCATCAATAAGGAGTACTGGGTACTTGCCGTACTCTTTATAAAGAGCTGTAGCTATGGTACTTAATGAACCTGTCAGGTAATCTGAATTTTCAAATTCTCTTAAAAACTCTACCTTAAGAATTTTGCTTAATTTGTCTTTATCTTCTTTATCTAATTTTGTACTGCTTAAAAGATATCTATAGTTTTCAGCAAGTTTGCTTACTTCCGCTGCAAAATTTTTATAAGCAATATCAAAGGTAACACCATCAACATTTTTTAGAGAAATGCTGATAACAGGATACTGTCCCATGAACTTAGAACAGAACTCTTTATCTTCTAATATCTTGGTGCCTTGAAAGTATTTAAGCTGTAAAGAGGTATCAAAAGGCTTTTCAGAATTTATCTTTAAGAAAGACTCAAACATGGTCATGAGCAAAGTCTTACCAAAACGTCTTGGTCTTGTAAACAACAGAACTTTTGTAGAACTTGTAAAAACAGTCTTTAAGTACTCTGTCTTATCTACAAAGTAACAATTACCGTCTTTTAGTTCTTCATAACAGCCAGGATTATCTGGTAGTAGTAAAAATTCTTTATTGCTCATTAATCAATCTCTATTTCAATAAGTAACTTCTACTTTAAATTATAAAGTATTTACCTTCATATATACTGTTTTTACTGACTATATGGTGACAAGGAACAAGTCAATTGCTTTTTGAACTATTTTTGACGCCATAATATTTCTCAAAATTCTTTGCTAACTCCTTTATTATAAAGGAATTACATCATTTCTTATAAGGTTATTTTGGGTAAAAAATAATTAGTGGAACCTAATCCACATTTATTTTAAGTTCAGCTAAAGAGAAAGTCCTACCCTATAGAGTGTTCCTTCAATTATAGTCATACAGTATCAAAGCTCAGGTTGACCTGATTTCGTTTAAATTTTCTATGATCATGAGTCAGTCTTTGCTGCTACTTCAATATATTTGATCAAATAGTGTATCTTGAACTCCAGTGCCAAATTCTATTAGAAGCATGATACTTAGTACTGCTATTATTGGTAATGCATCTTGGAGAAATCTAAGGTGCTGGTGCTTTGAATAATGCCGATTTTATTAACGGTACAAACATTGTATTAAACTTGGACTTAACCAGCTTTTGAGTAGTTGAATAATCACTTTTATTTATATACCTTTTATTGCACAAGTTTGAGAATTATCGTGTCTGATAGACTGCATCAAATTGATAAACGTTGAGTAAATCACATGCTAAAATGTAAGATAAAGTTCGTTGCCTATTTCATTTGTTGTCTATTCAAAAATTCTCTACAATACACATAAGGAGTCAACAATGGGCAGAATAATTACAATTAGCAATCCTAAAGGTGGCACAGCAAAAACTTCAACAGCTGTGAATTTGTCTTGCGCATTAAGAACTGTTAATAAAAAAGTTCTTTTAATCGATTTTGATCCGCAGAGAAGTTCTAGTGTAGCCTTAGGCTATGAGTACACTGATGTTGAACACAATATAGCAACGGCCGTACTAGATGGTGTAAGTGCTGATAAATGTATAACACCTTACCCAAAAGGCGGTTTTGATGTGATCCTGTCATCTGAAGATTTAGTGGCACTGCCTACGGTCTTACGTGAGGATACAGAACCTGCTTCAAGATTAAAAAAAGTCATTTCAAATGTAAAAGATAAATATGATTTTCTAATCATAGACACTCCGGCTAGCATGAACCTAATCACTATCAATGCTCTGTGTGCCGCTGATTATCTTGTGCTTCCTGTATGTTGTGACATGTTTGCTATTGACTCCATGAAGACACTGCTTGACAATCTTTTAGAACTAAAAGAAAAGCATTTATCAAAATGTAATCTTTTAGGTATCCTAAGAACAATCTATGATCCAATGCAACCATTAGCCTCAAGAATTAGTCACGAGCTTGCAGAATCTTTTAAAGATCTTTTGTTTGCAACAAAGATAAGCTATAACCCCAAAATTTCAGAGTCCTCAAGTGCTGCCTGTCCAGTTCTTGTGTATGACAGAACCTCTTTAGGTTCTAGAGAGTATCTGTCTTTTGCCGGAGAGATCTTGAAAAAGTTGCGTCAGTTGCAATAGACATACGGCAAAATCTTGTCAAAAGAATTTGTTGCATTTTTCTAATTCACTGATCTTAAAGAAGAATGTATTTCTGGCATATATCTTGCTTTTCAGAAAATTATAATTTCTGGAGAGAAGAATTATGTCAATCACGATACAAACAAATCTTGCCTCAATCACGTCGCAGGCTGATTTAAGAAAATCTAATCTGACATCTGCTGATGCAACCAAAAGATTGTCTTCAGGTTCAAAAATCAATAGTGCTAAAGATGATCCTGCAAATTTGCAGATCTCACATAAATTTACCTCTCAGATCAATTGTCTTGATAGGGGGAATAGAAATTCATCAGAAGGTGAGGCTGTAGCTCAATTAGCTGAAGGTGCTTTAGCTGAGGATTTTACAATATTGCAGCGCATCAGACAGTTAGCTATTCAGAGTGCTAATGGAACCTATAACGAACAGGATAGACAAACTATACAGTTTGAAGTCAATCAGTTGTGCAATGAGATAACACGTGTTGCTTGCAAGACTACATATGGAGGAGCTCAAATCTTAAATGGTAAGTCTGAGCACAGTCTAATCAATGACGATGGCAAACTCTCTTTGCAAGTAGGAGCAAATGCAAACACTACCATCGATCTCGATTTGTCTGTATCTTTTACTATGTCTTCAATGCAGGCTCATATAGGGGGTGTTTCTGATGGTAAAGGCTATAATGATGCTAACAAAACCTTTGATGTTTCTACAACAGAGAATGCTCAAAAGGTATTAGAGAGTATCGATGACTATATTGCCTTTATCGATTCAAAACGCTCTGATGTTGGAGCTGTTTCAAATCGATTGAACAGTACTATCAGCAATCAGGAAAACATGCACGAAAATGAGTCTGATGCCCGTGCAAGAATTACTGATGCTGACTATGCTGTTGAGTCTTCAAGACTGATTTCAGCTAATATCTTAGAAAATGCCACTTCTCAGATGATGATGCAGGCTAATGCATATCCACAGGTTGTGGCAAATTTACTAAGTTAATTGTAACTGATAAAAATATGATCATCTTTATAAAGTGATTTTTAAGCGAGTTCCACATTTTTAGGAATTACTAAGGCTTATCTAATTTAATCTGTTTACTATTACAAAAACGAAGTAATGATGTATCAAAACTAGACTTAGTTTTCATTGATGTCATACTCTGCATTCTTTTTGCATTTAGGGCAGGGTATGACAGACAGATACTCTTGAGCGCATTTAGGATCTTTTAAATCAAGATAAGGAGTGTTGCATCCTAAACATGCTACAGGTTCTGCCTTCTTGTTTACATACATTTCTAAAATCACATAGAAGTTATCAAACGATGGAAAGTTATGTAGCTTCTTGCTCTTAGTAAAGCAGTTCTGATAATTAACATTAAGTTTAGAACAGACAATGTATATGCCAATTGCTAAGATATTTGAGATCTTGTCTGGTATTGAATTTGTGTCAAAGTGCATTGTTGAAGCATCTTTATTAGTAAGAACACGACAGCAGATTGTATAAAGAGCGATCATCAACATTATGTAGCCTGAAAGCTCTTTATCAGAGAGAATAGGCAAAATAGAACGCATTTTTTTGTAGCTTTTCTTAGGTGATGCCTCATAGAACTCGGATAATGTTCTGTAATGTAAAGATGTGATTTCATGATTTAAAGACTTAGAACAGCCGGCACTAGCTAAATGGTAGGCAGTTAGTCGATTTATCGAGTCAGCCTTTAGTGGAGGTGATAAGTCACTATTGGTAGCAAGCTTTAACTGTAATAGATCTTCTAAACAGGAGAGCAAAGTAGGAGTTGAAGTATTGATTAGATGTGAAACAAATTCACTTTCAGAACGTGTAGCCAGCTCTAAATTCTCAACAATGTCGAAGATAGAAAATCCGGATAGTCTTGATAAAGAGGCAATAGGTGATTCTGTCATTCTTAAAAAGTCTAGCTTATGATCTACGCTAACTTTTGAAATAAGAGAATAATCTCCAAATAAATGAGCATCAGTTCTGGCTGCTTTTGCCATCCATAAAGTTAATTCATCAGGAATGTGATTGAAGATGAGGTTGTATGCTTGTGAAATCTTTAACTCAGTTCTTGTAGAGATTTCATAAAGAGAGGCCACACAATCTTTGGCATGTTGCACTAAGTTGATATCGTTTGCTGTAGCAGTTTTGAACCTTGAGTAGTAAATCCAAGGATTATTTGATGTATGTTTCATAGGTTTATCCTATATTAAATAATTGTGAACAAGATCACAATTTTGAGCGGCTTATTATACCGGTATTTTGACTTCATGCAAGTAAATTTGGCTTAAAAAAGCCAAATAGCTTTAAACTTATCTATCATTGTCTAATTATTGATACATAAGGCTTGAAGAATCTGAAAAGTAAAAATACTCAGTATGAAAAAATTTATTTTTTATGCAAATTCATGCAAATTATTTTTTCAAAGGTGTGGTTTACTGTATTTGAGAATGGCTTTAACTTTAGCTCTTATTCACTCAATGAACAGTTTGGTGGAAGTGATAATAGAGAATTTTAAATGAAAAAGCGCACATAAGATGATAGTGCGCTTTGAAAAAGATTAAGTGAAGATTAGTTCTTCTTAGGAGGAATTAAACCTACCTGAAGATCTTCAGCGGTATAGATATGCTCGTTATCACAGAAAACCTTTCCGTCAGCGATACCCATGATTAGCTGACCTCTTTCAATGATTTTCTTTAAGTTGATTTCGTATCTTACTATTTTGGCGTTATCTAAAACTTCGCCTTTAAACTTAACTTTGCCAACGCCTAGGGCACGACCTTTACCTGGACCGCCTCTCCATCCTAAGAAAAAGCCTACTAACTGCCACATTGCATCTAAGCCTAAGCAACCAGGCATTACAGGATCACCAGGGAAATGGCACTGGAAGAACCAAAGATCTTTATTGATATCTAGCTCAGCATTAACAAAACCAAGACCGTGCTCTCCACCTTCTGCCTGAATATCTGTAATGCGATCAAACATTAACATGTTTGGTGCAGGCAGCTGGCTGTTTCCTGGTCCAAATAACTCTCCACGGCTGCATGCTAAAAGATCATTCTTATCAAAAGAGTGGATACCACGCTCTAATAATGAAGCCATTTTCGCTCCTTAAATAAACAAAAGATTAATGTATGGAAGCTATATTAATACAAAAAAGAAAGTCTTTCCACTTCAGAAAGACTTACCTTGACAAAACTTTTATCGAGTACCAAATACTACAATTGTCTTACCGTGAGCGGTAATCAGATGATCTTCTTCCATCATCTTTAAGATCCTGCCCACAGTTTCACGAGAACAGCCAACAATCTGACCAATCTCCTGACGGGTGATCTTAATCTGCATACCATCAGGGTGTGTCATTGCTTCGGGCTGATGAGCTAAGTTAACTAAGGTCTTAGCAATACGACCTGTAACATCTAAGAATGCTAAGTTACCAACCTTTGCAGAGGTAGCTGATAAACGTCTTGAAATCTGAGCCGTTAATCTCATTAAGATCTCAGGGTTTACCTGAACTAGCTGTTTGAACTTGCTATATGAAACTTCGGCTATTTCACATGAAGTCTTTGCTTTTACCCAAGCTGTACGTTTAGGATTTTCTGATTCATCAAATAGACCAACTTCACCGATAAAGTCACCCTGATTTAAGTAACTTAAAATCATTTCATGACCATCTTGATCTTTAATCAAAACTGCAACAGAACCTTTTGCTATATAGTAAAGAGTCTCAGCTTTTTCTCCTGAATGAATAATGGTGCTTTTCGCTGCATACTTATGAATATGACACTGACTTAAGAACCAGCTAATTGTAGTGTCAGTCTGAGGTTTGATGATTGAAGGCATTTTAATACTCTAAATTAACTAAACGATCAAGCTAATCGTTTTCATGTCTTATTATTTTTTGACGATCATTTCATAAATCGCCAATACAAAATTCCGTAAAAATACGAAGCTAAGGTATTATATACATTTTTACAGAAAAATGCCGAATTAAACACAATTTTGAACTTTAATTTTGTATTGAATTGAGCTAATTCACAGATTGTGATAATTTTGCTTGAAATTATGAATATTGAAATGCTTATTTTAGAGGATTTGAGACCCCGGAAATGAATCCGCTGTTCATGACTCCTTGAACCAGTGAGTTCAAGTATGGCATCAGATGATAATTTAGGTTTCCACGTAAAACGGGCCTACTCACCACTATCAGGAAGATACCAAAGTCTAAAGATATCGGCTCAGGGTAGAAACGCAAGATGTCACCCCAGGGTATTCTTCTGGTAACTTTGTTACCATGTAGTTATGTTAACAGATACTTTATTACTGTCAACGTTAAATTCATCTATTAAGATCAATAAGTTATACAATCTATTTAAAGTGTGAGCAAAGTGAAATTTCAGTTATTTTTGTTTGACTTTTAAACTTTATGTTCATTTGTCTCTTCAATATTAAAACTAATTGGAATATGGCATATTTAAGGCTTTTATTTAAGAAGCTTCTTTAGAGATTTTTAGAAGGAATAATCTTTACTATGAATTGGCAACTATAACTATTAGAAGGCAGATTGCTGTTAAGACGACAAGAAAAACTGACTTTCTAATGAAAGATAAATACTCTTCTTTTTGAACTAATACGTTTATATAACGCTGTCTTGCAAGATACGCCTCTTCTTCGTTAGGATAAGGTTCATATTCTATACCCAAAGGAATATTAGCTTTTTTAGCATTCTCAAGAATGTGCCTTAGACGTAAAGATACTTTTTCTTTATTCTCATCTTGCAGTTTTAAAGATAAAACATATTCTTGAAGATACTTCTCAGGTTCCAAATCATTTAAAAGATCCATGATTTTACGGCTTTTAAAGTCTGAAATTAAATATCCTTTCAGCTCGTACTTAAGATAATGTAAATCAAATTTCATGATAATGTTGCTATAGTTTATTTTACTGTGGCACATACATTAAGAATCATAATTTTAAAGTGCATGCCTTTTTGCATCCGTTGATAAAGAATTAGAAACATCTTATAAGATGTAATAAATCAAAAAAGCGGCTTACCTCAAAAAGACGTAAACCGCTTGCGATTAGATTACAAACTTATTAGATCTGCTCTGGGATCATTCTGATATGGCCGCAAGGGCATTCCTGAGCACAAACACCACAACCTTTGCAGTAGTCATAGTTGAACTCGTAGCCTTTACCAGCACCTAGTTTTACGACAGCACTATCAGGGCATACACCGTAGCAGTTATCACATTCCATGCAGTTACCACATGACAGACAACGACGTGCCTCAAAGATTGCATTCTCTTCTGTTAAACCAAACTGAACTTCATCGAATGTATTTGAACGACGAGCTACTTCTAATTCCTGACGTACAGTCTTAGGAGCATCAGTGTAGTACCAAGGGTGCATATCCTCAAACTTTGCAATTTCATGCTTCTCAGCCTTCTTGTAAGTCTGACCGTTTAAGTATGCGTTTACGCTACGAGCTGCGTTCTTACCCATACCAATAGCATGAGTTACAGTTCTGTCCTTAGTTGCAACGTCACCTGCAGCAAAGATACCTTCAATTGAAGTCATCTTAGTCTCTTCATCGATGATTACGTTATCTTTATCCATCTTCAGATCTGATAACTTAGTTAAAACTGATTTATCAACATTCTGACCGATAGCTAAAACAACTGCATCAGCTGGTAACTCTTCATACTGACCTGTTGGCTGTGGTTTACCATTTTCATCTAACTCCATCTTCTCAATCTTTAGAGAATCCTTTGAAGCAGATGCAATGGTTGATAACCACTTAACCTGAATGCCTTCAGCAATAGCAGCATCCATTTCTTCAGCATTAGCAGGCATCTTGTCGCGGTTACGACGATAAACGATGATAGGCTCAGCACCAATTCTGCGTAATGAACGAGCAACGTCAACAGCGGTATTACCACCACCGTAAACAGCAACTTTACGAGCAATCTCAATGTCACCGTTGGTCTCAATCTGTCCTAAAACGTTTAATGCGTTTATAACGTGGTTGGTATCACCCTGAGGAATATCTACGTTTGTTGAAATTGAAGCACCTAAACCTAAGATCACAGCATCATATTTGCCGTTCTTCTTCTCAGCTTCGATATCTTCAACCTTGCGACCGCATTCAATGGTTACACCCATGTCAGTGATACGCTTGATTTCAGCGTCTAAAACGTTTCTTGGCAGACGGTATACAGGAATACCATAACGCATCATACCGCCAGGTTCTTTACCCATCTCAACGATGTGAACAGTGTGACCAAATCGACGTAACTGGTAAGCTGCTGATAGACCTGCAGGACCTGCACCGATGATTAGAACTTTTTTACCAGTCTCACGAGCAGGGCGCTTGAATGATAGATTGTGCTCAATAGCATAATCACCTAAGAAACGCTCAACTGAATTAATACCTACGCTTTCATCTAAGAAGCCACGGTTACATTTGCCTTCACATGTGTGATAGCAAACACGACCCATACATGCTGGTAGTGGGTTCTCCTCAGTTAAAATTCTCCATGCGTGCTCATAGTCACCTTCTGCAGCATAGAATAACCACTGCTGAATATTCTCACCAGCAGGGCACTGATTGTTGCAAGGTGGTAGCTTAAACACATTAACAGGACGCAATGTACGCCATGAACCAGTGTGGTTTCTTAAAGATGTTGCTGGATCAAGGGTAACAGCAAAAGCTTTTTGTAACATAATTTACTATCTCCTTAAACAGCAGAGTTACGCTCGTAAGCCTGAATAGCTACAGGTGTGCCATTTGGCTCTTCATCACCTAACAGACCGAAGTTCTTAATATTGGTATCGCAAAGAGCCTGCAGTCTTGCAACTACATTAGGATCTGCTTTCTTACCGGTTAAGTGAGCATATCTACGCTGCATCTTCAGATAGTTGATTACAGGCTGCTTCTGACGGATCTTTCTTACAGATGTGATCTTACCGTATTCAGCTTCATAAACAGGGTAGAAACCAGTTTCCATAGCCATACGTGCTACAGTAACTGTTGAATTTGAGGTCAGACCCCAACCTAGTGGGCATGGAACTAAGATCTGGATGAATCTTGCCCCATGGAATTGCATTGCCTTGGTAACCTTGTACTCAAGATCTCGAAGATCAGCTACAGTTGCTGTTGCTACGTAAGGAATACCGTGAGCCATTGCAATTAGAGGTACATCTTTACCTTTACCCCAATCCGCACCTGGCTTATCGCCAACTAACTGAGTGGTTGCAGTGCGAGCTGAAGGAGGTGTTGCAGATGATCTCTGAACACCGGTGTTCATGTATGCTTCGTTGTCATAGCAAAGATATAGAACGTCATCATTACGCTCAAACATTCCTGACAGTGGACCAAAGCCGATATCAGTAGTACCACCGTCACCGCCTTGTGCGATGATACGTGGAACATTGGTGTCGCCGTTCTTCTTAGCACGGATTGCAGCGGCAGCAGCTAAACCAGAACCTACAGCTGCGGTGTTACCAAATAGTGAGTGAACCCATGGTAATCTCCATGCTGATTCAGGATATGGAGTTGAGAAAACTTCCAAACAGCCAGTAGCATTAACAACCATAATGTTGCCATTAGTTGCCTTCATAGCAGCATCAATTGCGTATCTTGTACCTAATGCTTCACCACAGCCTTGGCATGCTCTATGACCTGAAATAAGGCCATTAGGACGGTCAGCAGATGATTGAATGGTGCGCATTGCAGGATTTAACAGACGGTTACCTACGGTATTTGAACCTGTCTGATAGAATTTAATCTTTTCTAACATTGTTTACTCCGCCTAATCCTTAACTGAATTCTCTAGAACAGACTGAGCGATAGGCCCATTCTTGAAGGTTACACCTTCAGTTTTGTCTGTGTAGTTGTTCAGAACGTCAGCATTAACATCAAACCAAGTAAACTCTTCTGTGAACTTGTCTGCTAATGCATCCTTTACGATACCTCTAATAGTAGTACCGAAGATAGGACGTCCACCAAGACCTGCAACAACAGTCTTAACATCGCAGTTCTTGCCTTCCATAGCTCTCTTAACTTCTGGGCAAACAATACCACGAGCACCAAATGAGAAAGCTCTCTCTAAGCAGATAACCTTCTTGGTGTCGCCAATGGCCTTTGCCATAGCTTCATATGGGAATGGACGGAATGACTTCAATGATATAATACCAACATTGATACCTTCAGACTTCAATCTGTCGATCTCGTCTTTTGCAGTACCAACAGTTGAGCCCATGATCACTAACTTAAGATCTGCGTTTTCGCAGTTGTAGCAATCTAACAGACCACCAGACTTAGAACCGGTTAGATCGCGGTATTCTTTTGTTACCTTTTCAATAACCTTTAAAGCCTTAGCCATCTTACGCTGCTGTAAGAAACGAACTTCTGTGAAAGCCTCTGGACCTACCATTGCACCGATTGAAACAGGCTCTTTAGGAGTTAAGTACTCACGTGGCTGATATTCAGGTAAGAACTTGTCCACTGTTTCCTGTGATGGAATGTCTAATCTCTCAAAAGCGTGAGTTAGAACGAATCCGTCCATACATACCATAACTGGAAGACCAACTTCTTCTGCGATCTTGAAAGCCATAATATGAGTATCAACAGCATCCTGGTTTGATTCACAGAATAACTGTAACCAGCCTGAATCACGCTGTGACAGTGAATCTGAATGGTCATTCCAGATATTGATAGGACCGCCAATAGCACGTGATGCTACAGTCATAACAATAGGAAGACCTAGACCAGAAGCAGAATAAACACCTTCGGTCATGTATAGAAGACCTTGTGAAGCAGTAGCAGTATAAGTACGAGCACCACCTACTTCAGAACCGATTGCAACAGAGATTGCTGAGAACTCTGATTCCACGTTTAAGAAATCGCAATCTTTTAAGGTACCGTTTTTAACAAACTTACCAACATTTTCTACAATGTGAGTTTGTGGAGAAATAGGGTAGGCACAAACAACACCTGGACGACATAGGGCTACAGCCTTAGCTACACCTAATGATCCTTCGATCTGCTCAAGCATTCTTTGCCTCCTCTTTAATGAAGTTATAAGCTAAAGCTGCAGTCTCAGCATTAGCATCACCAATTTTGCCAGGGTAACGTGCCTGGAAAGCTTTTTGTACAGACTCTAACTTTAAGATGCCTGTTACAGCAGCTAAAGAAGCAAGCATTGGGGCTCCTGGTAGAGGCTTACCAATCTTCTGCATAGCAAAATCAGTTGCAGGAACAGTAAATACATGTCCTTTTGGTAACATCTTTACAATCTCTGGAACAACTTTTTCAGGATCTTCTTTTGAATTGATAACAACGTATCCATTCTTATCAAGACCTGCAAAAACATCAACTGCACCTAACAGGGTCTTATCTTGAATCAATACAACGTTTGGTTCCTGAATAGGCTCATGAGTGCGGATTTCTTTATTATCAATACGAGCATAGGCAACAACAGGTGCACCTGTACGCTCTGAACCGAAGCTTGGGAAAGCTTGTGCATAGTGGCCTTCGTAGAAAGCGGCTAAAGTCAGCATCTCTGCAGCGGTCACAACACCTTGGCCTCCACGGCCATGTAATCTAATCTGAAGCATTAAGGCTCCTCGTTTGCAGTGTGTGTTTAAAAAGGTTTAAAAAACCGTTGTAATAATTTTAGTGGGAATTTTCAAAATGACAAATTTATGAAATATTTTGATCAGAATTTATGAAAATTTGTCTAAAAATGAAAATTTAAACAATGTGACTTAAAAATGTAGGATATATAAGGGATTGTTTTAATACTAAAATGTCAGAAACAGGTAAAACTTTGAGATTTTTGTGTAAATTTATGGTGATATTTGTTAAAAGTTTTCAAATAAGCATAAATTATATATTAGAATAAAAAAAATTAAAATGACTAATGATAAACATGCTATTTATAAAAGTAAGCATACTCTAACAAGAGCTTAATATTTTCATAAAAATTGATTATCATAAAAAAATTTCTTATTATTAAAGGTAGTTTAATAACTTATTTTTGTAAAATGATATAATTTGATTAAATCGCTATTGTCATTTTAGTGATCAGTTTTTCAAATTTTCATTCTTTAATATGATTTTTGGAATTCACTGATCTTTTGCTACTAATATCATATAATTTTATAAGCCCTTTTTATGATTGAATCTTCGGTCACTATTACCTCTAAACAAATTAGAGAACAAAATCTGCAACTTGTAAGACGAGCTTTGCATAAAGAGCAAATCTGCACAGCTTCAAAATTAAAAGAGATGACAGGATTATCTGTTGTTACTTTAAATAAGATCTTATATTTACTAATAGCCTCAGGTGAAGTTCTAGAAGGAGGCAAATCATCTATTCCTAATGGTAGACCTGCTACAACTTATAGATTCAATGAGATGAATAAGTTAATACTGATCCTTTCTATATATATAAGATCAGGTAATAAATATGTAGGTTACTCTGTCCATAATCTCTTTGGTGAATGTTTAGAAAGACGTGAAGAGTTAATTGACGAAAAAGATTCTATCCAAACCAATGAATTTAAGATTGGTATGGAACGATATGTAGAAAGATATCCTAAGATCTCTGTTATCGGAGTTTCAATGCCGTCAGATGATGTTGGAGGTCGTGTCGGTAGTGCAATTCGCCATGACAGTCAGTCTAAACGACTGTCTAGCCATTTGGAAAAACACTTTAACATTCCAATCTTTTTTGAAACTGATATCAATGCTGCAACCTTAGGTTGCTATAAAAGATGTAAAAACCAGGAGTATGTAAGTGGCATTATCTTAGTGCCTGGTAAAATTCCAGGGTGTGGCTTTTGTTATAACGGTTCTGTTTTAAGAGGAAAAGACGGCATGGCAGGTGAGATCCGATATTTTCCAATGTACAACGATGTAGGTGTTTTGCCTTCAGAATCGTTGCAGGCAGACGATCTGGCTATAAGAACAATTAGAGCGGTGATGTGCGTTTTAAATCCTGGATATGTTGCTATCTATTCAGAAACTTTAAAACCAGGACTTATAGAACGTTTAAAAAAGCAAATCTCAACAGCAGCAGAAGAAGCATTACTCCCTAAAATAGAAATTACTGACAATTTAAGAGAAGACACTGTATCGGGTATGGTAAGTTTGTGTCTGAAAAAAATTGAGCAGAATGGTTAAACAAAATTTAAAAAATCTCAGTATTAAATTTTAAGGTGACGCTGATAGTAAGGATCAAAACCGCTTCAACGCACTTGATTAGGGATATCTCTTATGAAATTAAAGTTGTCATTTTTATTGAAAGATTAAAATTGGCAGTATTTATACTTTAAGTTTAGATAACTTATTCTGTTTTAAGAGATTTTTTTAAAGAAAAAAAGTTACTTTCTTTTATTGATTTAATCTAAATAGTAAAATTTATGGTAGTATTATTTTATCACTTTGAGAGGTTACGTCGTTTTATATATTTTTGATATCAAAATGAGGAAATCAAGGTTGAATTATATATTGAACTAAAGTAATCAATCCTTAGGTATATAACAACAATTATTAAAAGTAGAAATTTAAAGCTCAGCTTTAGTTTTTATTAAACAGTTTCACAATTCCTAAATTGACATATTTAGTATGTAATATCAGTCTCTCAGATTTATCAAAGTAAGGTAAGTATCATGGCTAAAAACAAAAATCCAGAGAAGGATACAACAAAGAAATCTGATTTATCTGCAAATGCATCCAATAAATGGAGCAGAAAGCGTCGCATTGAATTTATTGATTTCAGATTAAGTATTGACGGAAAGATCAATAGAGCAGACTTGGTTGATTTTTTCGGTATTTCCATTCCACAAGCTTCTTTAGATCTATCTTACTATAGAGATTTGGTAACTAACTGTACCCCACCAAGAGAGAATCTTCATTACGACATGCATCAAAAGGTGTATTTAAGAACTGAGGATTTCAAACCTGTTTATCCAGACCAGTGCGGTAGTTCAAATTTCTTCAATGATTTAATTCAGTATGCAAAGAATGAATTACCTCAAAGCAAGAACTATTTCGGCTTTACTCCTGATGTTGGCTTAGCATGTTTACAGCCACCTAAGAGAATTATCGATGAATCTGTTTTATCAAACTTATTAGATGCCATTCGCGGTCATTTGGCTCTGCATATTGTTTATAAGTCATTATCTTCAGATAGTAATGAGGATTTCTTAATTGCACCTCATTCATTTGCTTTTGATGGTTTTAGATGGCATATCCGTGCTTACTGCTATGACAGACACGAGTTTAGAGATTACGTTCTTTCAAGAATAAGAAGTGCAGATCATCCAAAGACCCAAGCTCCTAATGACAGATTCTCTGATCCTATTGGCAACGGCTTTAGAGAAGTAGGTACAGGCAATAAGGATGATTTTGATTGGAATGAAATGGTTACCTTAGAACTTCAGGCAAATCCTGAGTTACCAGAGAATGCAAGACGAGCAATTGAACTTGATTATGGCTTGCCAAAAGACGGTGTTTTAAAACATCAGGTTAAAAAAGCACTACTCTTCTATGCTGTAAGAGCTTTACATTTAACTCAAGCTTACAGAAAACTTCCTCCTGAAGAGCGACAGTTAGCCCTAGTAAATCAAAAAGAGATTGATGATATCCTTGCATCAATGGATAAATAGTAGAATAAGGCCTCCTAAATGGAGGCTTTTATGTTTCATATCATCCATGATTATTTTCACTTTGTACTATTTTTAGTTTAGTAAAATATATTAATCACATTTAACTATGCCTAAGAATTCAAATAGTCGCTTACAATATGCACTCTATGTATTTACCTTAGGAATGCTCTGTGCCTTTGCACCAATGTGTTCTGATATGTATCTACCTTCTTTACCTGAGATTGTAACTTATTTTGATTCAAATCCTGCTCAAGTGCAATTCTCACTTACAGCATCTTTTTTAGGCTTAGCTCTAGGTCAAATTGTAATTGGGCCTGTCTCTGATGCTTATGGCAGAATTAAACCTTTATTAGTATGTTTGGTAATATTTACCTTATCATCACTAGCTTGTGCGCTCTCTCCTAATATATGCTCTTTTGTGTTCTTTAGATTGTTGCAGGGACTGTCAGCTGCCGGTGGCATTGTTCTTACTCGTTCAATTGCTTGTGACAAATTTAAGGGTAATGAACTTACCTCATTCATGTCATTTTTAATGGCAATCAATTCCTTAGGTCCAATCTTAGGTCCTATTATAGGCTCTTTGGTGGTTACCTATTTTACATGGCCAGTGATCTTTTTTATCCTAGTAGGATGGGGGCTTATCTTAATTTACTTAACCAAGTTCCATGTACCTGAGTCATTGGCTGTAGATAAAAGAGAAAAGAATGCTTTAGTTTCAATCTTAAGGATGAAGACTGATCTTTTAAACCTGAAATTTATGTTAACAGTTTTCTCTTTATCCTTTGTAATGGGCGGTTTCTTTTCATATTTAGCAGCTTCCCCGTTTGTTTTTCAAAAGGTATATGGCTTTACTCCCGTTGAGTACTCTTTTACCTTTGCATTTATTGCAATATGCATCTCTATTATTGCATCTTCAGCTGGTCGTCTATCTCGCAGATTATCTGAGTTAAAAGTTGTAATCATTGCTTATGTATTACTTTTAATATCCGGTATTGGTGTTTTAATAATTTCACTTGTACAGCCTGAGAGCTTTGTGCCGATTTTAGGATGTCTTGCTATCTACTGTGCCATGATGGGGTTATCTCAATCAGCAGGTTTTGGTGTGGTAATTAGTTTTAAAAAGGGCGGAGCTGGCTCTGCTTCTGGTATCTTTGGTGTGATGTACTTTTTAATCGGTTCTTTAGTTTCTCCTTTTGTGGGAGTAATGGGTGAACTATCCATGATACCATTTGGAATAAACCTATCTGTATGCGCTATTTTAGCAATCGTTTTTTTATACTTTGCTGTTAGGATTAAAGATGAAAACAATTCTGAAGCTTAATAATTTAAAAAATACTCTTTTGGCAATATTTATATCTGTTGGCCTTGTGGCTACAAGCAATGCTGCAACTTTTGATAGTGAGCAAATGGCTCAGATAGAAAGCATTATCGATGAGTATGTTTCTAATCATCCTGAAGTTATACTAAGAGCTATGAAAAAGCTAGAAATGGATGAAAAGAAAAATCTTGAAGAGAATATGCTTAACATTGCTTCAAAAGTAAGGAAGTCAGATAGCATCCCACATCTTGGTAAAAGGAATGCTAAGCACTATATCATCGAATTTTATGATTATAACTGCGGATATTGCAAAGTCTTAGAACCAATGTTTGAAAGAGCTTTAAAAGACTATGACGTGCAGATCTCATTTGTTAACATTCCTGTAATTAAAGAGAATTCAAAGCAATTAGCTCTTTTAGGACAGGCTGTTTTCAATCTTGATAAGAAAAAGTACTTTAAACTGCACGAAAAGTTTATGACGTCAGGATCAATAAGTTCTGATGAAAAGTCTATTAGAAAATACCTAGATGAGATTGGCATCGATTTTGATGACTTTAAAAATGAGCTAAGCTCAGGTCGAGCACAAAAGCAGATCTCTTCAAATATTGAAGACAGTATTGAACTTAAGATTGCTGGTACTCCTTATCTAATTATTGATGGCAAAGAAGTAAGAGGAGCTCTAACAAGTTATCAAGCTTTGCAGGAACTTCTAAAATAAGATGTCTTTTTGGTTAGTCTTAGTAATTGCAATTCCAATATTATTTGTTATTGGAACTACATATAATGCCATCAAGGAACAAAAGAAGTTAGAGGATGGAATATTAAAAAACGTTCTAAAAAAGCGTGAAGAGATGAAGAAAATTAATCTTAAAAAACAACAAAAATAAAAGAATAATCTTAATTCTGAAGAACAATTTATAAATAAAGAGTAATTATTCGTATTACAATATTTGTAACCGTTTACGTAAGCTGATACTTACAATTACATTAAATTTATATAAAGGACATTAAAATATATAGCTAGGAGAACATCATGAAATTGAAAGATACATTGGCTTTATCTATTTTACCAGTTTTATTTTCTTTTCAAGCTCAGGCTTTTACAGTAGGTGTTGTAATGCCAACTCAAGTTGAGCCTAGATGGTATAGAGAAGGTTTTGGTGTTGAACAACAGTTAAAAAACAACGGTTTTAATGTTGAGCTCTTCTTTAGTGGCGATATTGATGTTTCTCTGCAGCAAAGACAAATTAAAAGATTATCAGATGACAGCAATATAGATGCTTTAGTAATTGGTTCTATTGACGGTAATGCCTTAAAAGAAGCTTTAAGCGTTGCTAAAAGTAGAAAATTACCGGTTATAAGTTATGACCGTTTGATTACTGGTACTGACGCAGTTACTTATTATGCAACATTTGATAATGGTAAAGTAGGTCAGATTCAAGGTCAGTTTTTAATTGATAAATTGCATCCTACAGTAGATGATCCTAAAAATATTGAAATCTTTTACGGATCTTTAGATGATAACAATGCCAAATTCTTCTATGGTGAAGCCATGAAGATCTTACAGCCGTATATTGATAAAGGTGCACTAGTTGTAAAATCAGGTCAAATTAAGCCTGAGGATACTAGCATCCCATCATGGAGAACTGATCTTGCAAGTAAGAGAATGGATGCTTTAATAGAACAGGTTGGGTATGCACCGGATTCAGGAGAAAAGTTAGATGGTATCCTGTCTCCTGCCGATTGCATTAGTTCTGGCATTATCTTTACTTTAAAGAAAAAAGGTTACACAGTAGACAACATCCCTGTAATTACAGGTCAAGATTCAACTCCTGACGCTTTAAAGAATATTCAAGAAGGATACCAGGCTATGACCATTTTGAAAGATGGTAAACAGTTACAAAATTCTGTCTTAGAGATGGTAAAAGCTATCAGTCAGGGTAAAGAAGCGACCATAAATGATACCTCAACTTATAATAATGGGGTTATGGATATGAAGACTTTCTTATGCAAGCCAGAGCTTATTGATAGATCTAATCTAAGTAAGCTTCTCTAGTCAATTTTTTTTCTTATCTATAAAAGCGCCTTACTTCAACGTGAGGCGTTTAAAGACGAACATTCTGTTAGTAAAAATCCTTAATAAAATTGTAAATCTATTTACGGACTTGCGAATTATAAAAGGGTAATTTGCGAATTTTGTGACGCATTTCTCTTTAATAAAATATACAAATATCCTTTATTTTATCTATTTTTGTGATCTTAATGACATATTTGGATTATTTTATCGTAAACGTTTACGTTTTCTTTGCAAAAATCTAAAAACTGCATTATAAATATATACAGATAAAAACTTAGAGGGGTTGTAAAAAATAAACTCTAAGTAGTAACAATAATCAAGTTTTACCTTTAAGGAGAACAACATGCTACCTAATATTCCTACAGTTAATCTAGGCGTTATCGCTGTATCAAGAGACTGTTTTATCAGATCACTATCAGAGCGTCGTCGCGCTGCTGTAGTAAAAGCTTGTGCAACAGCAGGCATCAATGTCAACGAAATCAAAGTAACCGTTGAAAATGAGAATGATGCAGTTAAAGCTGTAGAAGAAGCAAAACAGGCAGGTTGCAATGCTTTAGTTGTTTTCTTAGGAAACTTCGGCCCAGAGACTCCTGAAACTTTAATCAAGAAGTTCTTTGACGGTCCTTGCATGTTTGTAGCAGCTGCTGAAGAAACAGGTAAAGACTTAGTTGATGGTCGTGGTGATGCATACTGTGGTATGTTAAATTGCTCATACAACTTAGGCTTACGTAAGTTAAAGGGCTTCATCCCAGAGTACCCAGTAGGCACTGCTGAAGACATCGCTCAAATGGTAAAGGATTTCGTACCAGTTGCTCGTACCTTAATTGGTTTATCATCATTAAAGATCATTACCTTCGGACCACGTCCTCAGGACTTCTTTGCATGTAACGCTCCAATCAAGGGCTTATATGACATTGGTGTTGAGATTGAGGAAAACTCAGAGTTAGATTTATTAGTTGCTTACCGCAAGCACGCAGGTGATCCTCGCATTAAGGATATCGCAGCTGATATGGCTAAAGAGCTTGGTGCTGGTAACACATATCCTGATATGTTAGAGCGTATGGCTCAGTTCGAACTTACCTTAACAGATTGGGCAGAACAGCATAAAGGCGCTCGTAAGTATGTAGTATTTGCAGATAAGTGCTGGCCAGCATTCCCAGAGGAGTTCGGTTTCGAGCCTTGCTATGTAAACTCACGTTTAGCTTCACGTGGTATGCCTGTTGCATGTGAGGTTGATATCTTCGGTGCTTTATCTGAGTACATCGGTGCATGCGTAACTTATGATGCTGTAACCTTACTTGATATCAATAACTCAGTACCAGCAGACTTATTTGCTGAAGATATCAAACCTAAGTTCCCACAGTACAAGTTAACAGATACCTTCATGGGCTTCCATTGCGGTAATACACCATTATGCAAGCTAACTGATACTACAAGCTGCAACATGAAGTTAGGTAAGATTAATTACCAGATTATTCAACACCGTCTGTTAGAGCCAGCAGGTTCACAGCCAGACTTTACTCGTGGTACCTTAGAGGGTGATTTAACTGCTGGTCCTATTACATTCTTCAGATTACAGACAACTCCTGATACCAAGTTACAGGCTTATGTAGCTGAAGGTGAGGTTCTACCTGTTGGTACTCGCTCATTCGGTGGTATTGGTATCTTTGCAATCCCTGAGATGGGGCGTTTCTATCGTCATGTTCTGATTGAGAAGCGTTATCCTCATCATGGCGCCGTTGCATTCAGCCATGTTGGTAAGGCTCTATTTAATGTATTTAGCATGCTAGGCATTGAGGCAATCAATTACAACCAGCCAGCAGGCGTTCTGTATCCTACAGAAAATCCATTTGCTTAATAATCTTTGTTAACATTATTGCCAGAGCGAAAGCTCTGGCTTTTTTATTTTAGGGTAGTAGTTTTATTTCAATTTTCTGAAAATAAAATTGAAGACAATAAATATAATTTTTATATGACAAATATAGCAATTCACTATATAATTGAATTAGTGATGTTTTAGGTAAGTCAATATGAAAGCAATTTGTCAAACAGGCTCATTTGAAGCTTTTAGCATGTATAATGCGATTTATGTAGATAAAACTGAGCTTATCTATAGTTTGGTCTCTCTTCCAAACCGTATTTTCATCTCACGTCCGCGCCGTTTTGGTAAATCTCTTACCTTAGATACCATAGCAACTTTATTTGAAACAGGTGTAGAACCTTACTTTAAAGGTACCTGGATTTATGACAAGTGGACAGAACCTACCTATCCTGTATTAAGACTGAATTTTTTAAATTTTGATAAAAACTAATTAGAGAAATTTAATAATAAACTTAATTCTAAAATCACCGAGTTTGCAGAACTAAATAAAGTCACAACCTATAAAGAGAAGGAAGAAGCTGAAGACTCTATTGACCATCTTTTGGAGCAGTTAAGATTAGAGAATCGCCAAATTGTTATTTTAATTGATGAGTATGACTGTCAGATGACAGCAAACATCAATAATGAAACTCTATATAAGCAATTTCAGGAAAAAATCAAAAGCTTTTATGCCAACATCAAAGATAAGTTTGCAATTAAGTTCTTAGGAATAACAGGTGTCACCAGATTAAAAGATGTAGCGATATTTTCAGTTGGCTCTGATATCAACGATATCACTAATGACAGTGCCTATTCTCAGATGATAGGTTTTACACGTGATGAGATTAAAAAGTACTACATTGATTATTTAAAGCTTGCCGCTTCCTGTGAGAATAACTGTAGCGTTGACAAAGTAACTGAAGCTCAGATTGAGTCTATGTTGGACATGATGGCTCAAAACTATGATGGTTACTGCTTCGATGAATTCTACAAAAAGAAAGTATTCAGTACCTGGTCTGTAAATAAATTTTTCCAAAGTGTGGTATCTAATAAATTTGTATACTTTGGAGAGTACTGGTACGACAATGGTGGATTACCATCTATTCTTGTTAACTATTTAAAAACTCATGAACTGAATATCTTTGATTACTTAGATAAAAATAAGAGTTTAAAAGTTACTGATGAGGATTTTAAAAATCCAACCTCCTTAACCACTATCAATCAGAATGTACTGATGTGTCAGACCGGCTATTTAACTCTGCGCTCTTCACTTACAGAATCATCAGATGTGTTCTTGGGTATTCCCAATGGTGAACTTTATAAGGCGTTAAACAAGCTTTTAGCTACAAAATTCTTCAAAGGTAATATCAGTGTTTCAAATGCAAATGGTGAGAATATCCTAAATGTAGGAACAGTTGAAGACGTTATTAGTTTACTTAACACTATGGTTAACACTGTAACCTATGATGCCTATCCATTAAATTCAGAATCATCAGTACAGAATTATGTTAAAGCCTATCTGCTAGGGGCTAAACAGAACGTATTCTCAGAAATTCATCAGGCTAAAGGTAGAGCTGATTTAATGATTGAGACCAATAAACGCAGAATCGTCATTGAATTTAAGTATGCAAAAGATGAGACAGAAGCTAAGGCAAAGCTTAGTGAAGCTATAGAGCAGATTAAAACACGAGACTATGGCAATATTGTGCCTAGAAAGGATGAGCTGTTAAGAATAGCTGCTGTCTTCAATGCAGATCCTAAAGTAAGAGCATTTACCCAATATAAATTTGTTCAGTAATTCTCACTATCCTCTCTTTATATGAAAGATCTGAATTTTCTCAGATCTTTTCTTTTCCCTACAATACTTTTATTGCTTTATTTTGACGCATTATTTTTGTGATTTTACGTTCTAATTATGTGCATGCACCAAAATTACGCATTATTCTTGGGCAAATAGCTTTTCTTTGTTGATACTCAAAATTTGAAATCGTATCTTGTAACAAAGTCAATGATGGCTTGAGTTCAAGGAGAATTTTTTATGAGAGTTACAAAAAGTGCATTATTAGCATCTGCACTAGCCTTTGCTCCTAGTGTTTTTGCTGATGAAACTGCTGCTTTAGATAGAGCTGACAACGGCTTTATCTTAATGTCTGCAATGTTAGTGCTGTTAATGTCTATTCCTGGTATTGGTCTATTCTATGGTGGTTTAACACGTTCTAAGAACGTTCTATCTACCATGGAGCAGTGCTTAGCCGTTTTCTGTATGGCCATTATCTTATGGGTTATTATAGGTTACAGCTTTGCTTTCGGTCCTGTTGAAGGTGTCTTAGGCGACTTCTTCGGTGGCTTTGGTACCATGTTCTTAGCTGGTATTGATTTTAATTCATTATCAGGAACATTAGCTGAGTATACATGGGTTATCTTCCAAGGTGCTTTCTGCGCAATCTCAGCTTGCTTGATTGTTGGTGCAACAGTTGAACGTGTTAAATTCTCTGCAATCTTAATTGCAGTTGGTATTTGGATCGTTCTATCTTATGCACCTTTAGCTCATCAAGTATGGGGTGGCGGTTTCATCGATTCTGTATTCAAGTCATATGACTTTGCTGGTGGTACTGTTGTTCATGTTAACGCTGCTGTATGTGGTTTAACAGGTGCATTCATCTTAGGTCGCCGTCATGACTTAGGCAGAGTTGCAATGGCTCCACATAACTTAGGTATTACCTACATTGGTGCTTGCTTACTGTGGATCGGTTGGTTAGGTTTTAACGCAGGTTCTGAGTTAGTTGCTGATGGTATTTCATCTCTAGCATTTATCAACACTGTTCTTTGTCCAGCAACTGCTGCAATGACATGGATGGTAGCAGAGTGGATCATCTTCAAGAAACCATCAACATTAGGTACAGCATCAGGTGTTCTAGCAGGTCTAGTTGCAATTACTCCTGCTTGCGCCTTCGTAGGCCCTATGGGTGCAATTGTGATTGGTGTTGCTTCTGGTTTGGCTTGCTTATGGGGCGTTCATGGCTTCAAGAAGTTCACTAAGGTTGATGATTCATTAGATGTATTTGGTGTTCATGGTATTGGTGCTATCGTAGGTGGTATCTTAACTGGTGTATTCTGTGCTCCATCTTTAGGTGGTACAGGCTTCAAAGATGGTTGGGATTCAATTGCAGGCCAGGTTTATGGTCAAACCATGTCACTAGTTGTAGCAATCGTATGGTCACTTGTAGTATCAGTAATTGCTTTCAAGATTGCAGGTCTACTAGTTGGTCTAAGAGTTACTGCTGATGAGGAAGCCGAGGGTCTTGATTTGGCATCACACGGCGAGCGTGGTTACAACTTATAATCAAAGGATAAATTACTATGAAACGTATTGTTGCAATTATCAAACCATTTAAATTAGATGATGTCCGTGAAGCTTTAGCTACCATCGGTATTTCAGGAATGACAGTATCTGATGTAAAAGGCTTCGGTAGACAGAAAGGTCACACTGAGTTATATCGTGGTGCTGAATATGTAGTTGATTTTCTGCCAAAATGCAAACTTGAAGTAGTTGTTGCAGACGATGAGGCTGATAAGTGTATTCAGGCAATCATCAATGCAGCTCATACTGGCAAGATTGGTGATGGTAAGATCTTCGTATCAGATGTTGAGAGAGTAATCAGAATTCGTACATCTGAGGAAAATGAAGAAGCTATTTAAGTAGCTCTCAAAAAAGTAAATCACCATGGTTGGTAACACGATCATGGTGATTTTTTGTGCATTATTTCGTATTAAATATCTACATTACATTTTCAAACTCTTTAAAAGCTCTTACCTTCGTATCAGCATTAAAGACGGCAGCTATTCTAATAAGCTCTTTTTTTACAGGAAGGATATTGCTACAATCTCTTGATTTAATCTGTTCTACGGCTTCTTTTAGCTTGATCTTGGCTTCTTCATCATTTTGAGCAAACTTTAATTCAAACACTATTCTTCTATTGTCAGTTTCTAAAATTAAATCGGCTCGACCTTTTGCTTCATGGACTTCACTTTTGGCTTCCATACCAGCACCTGCTAAATACAGTCTTATAGAATTCTGCACCGCAGCTTCCGATACTATTGGATAGTTGTCATATGGAACTGAATGCATGATTGAGTTTAAGAGAGTAATGATATCTTCAAATGAACCAATTTCAAAAAGATTTTCTCCCTTTTCATTGTCAACATTGATGTCATTGTTAAAGACCTTTAGAGCTAATAAATGAGTAATAGCTTTATGGATCTCACCATTTGGTATTCCCAAATAGATTCGTGATTTTAGAACCTTTACCTCAGAACGTAAGGTTAGGTATCCTGTCTGACACATCAATACGTTCTGATTAATAGTCGTTAATGAGGTTGGATTGATAAAATCATTAGTTGGAACGTTGATAAGATTGTCCTTATCAATGTAATCAAACGCATTTAGCTTATGAGTTAGTAGGTAGTTAGCTAATATAGATGGTAAACCGCCATTCTCATACCAATACTCACCAAAGTACACAAAGTGATTATCTACAATGCTATGAAAGAAATTATTTACAGACCATGTACAGAAGACCTTTTTTTTATAGAATTCATCGAAACAGTAGCCGTCGTAGTTTTGAGCTAACTTATCTAGCATTGCTTCAATTTGAGTATCAGTGACACTTTCAACATCACAGTGACTCTCATAGGCTGCGGCTAAATTTAGATAATCTATGCAGTACTTCTTAATCTCATCACGTGTAAAGCCAATCATCTGAGAATAGGCATTGTAATTGGTTATGTCCTTGATGTTAGATCCTACAGAAAAAATTGAAACATCCTTTAATCTGGTGACGCCTGTAATGCCTAAGAACCTTATAGAATCTTATAGAATCTTGATCTTTGATATTTGCATAAAAGCTTTTGATCTTTTCTTGAAATTCTTTATAAAGAGTTTCATTATCGATGTTAGCAGACATCTGACAATCGTATTCATCAATCAAGATCACGATTTGACGATCTTCTAAAGATAATAGCTCTAAAAGATAATCTATAGAGTCCTCAGGTTCTGACTTTTCAATGTAATTTTTGACGTCAATGCGTTTAGCAAATTCAGTGATTTTGGAATTAAGTTTATTTTTGAATACTTCTACTGATTTCTTATCAAATTTCAAAAAATTTAATCTTAAAACAGGGTAGGTAGGCTCAGTCCACTTATCATATATATAGGTTTCTTTAAAATATGGTTCTACTCCATTTTCAAACAATGTACCGATTGTATCTAAGGTTAGAGACTTGCCAAAACGATGAGGTCTTGAGATAAAAACTCTTTCTAGTTTTACTAATTCACTGATAAATTTAGTTTTATCTACATAAATGCAATTATTTCGATAAAAATTTTTAAATGATCCTGTAGAACTGATATCTTTCATACCTATTAACCGCAGATGTTATACCTTTGATTGTAAAGCATAATTGACTTCAATCATATATTCTGATTTTAAATTATCTTTTGAAGAGCATTGTTGTAATGTCGACTACATATAACTTTGAGCCAAAAGCTTTGGAAACTTCTTATGCTTAAATAGATGTCTTACCCTTGTTGAATAAATAAGACATGCACTAATAAGAGCAAAGATAAAGCCTATCCAAATTCCATAAGCTTCTAGCTTATCTGTAAACAAGCCCCAAGCTAAGGCAAATCCAACAGGAATACCAACTACCCAATAGGAAACTATTGTTCCTATAAAGATCACCTTAGAGTCTTTAAATCCCTGTAGAACACCTAAAAAGAAGCACTGTAAAGAATCAGGCAGCATATAGATGCAATTTAGGATCATAAGATTTGATGCCATTGCCAGAACTAAAGGATCATTTGTATACAGTGAAGATATATTTTTTCTAAATATAAACACTAAAGTTGCATAGATAATAAATAAAGACAGGTTCAGTGTAAGAGCTGTCTTAATTGAGATATAGGCTTTAGCCCAGTTCTTTGTGCCCATACAAAAAGCAGATCTTATGGTAATAGTCATACCTAAACACATAGGTATCATAAAGATAAGTCCTGATACATTCAGGGTAATTGAGTGAGCTGCTACCACTGTAGGGCCAAATGGACTTAAGATCACTGCTGCCACAGAGAAGCAGGCTACCTCAATAGTTCTTGAGATACCGATTGGTAATGATAACTTGGCAAACTGCTTTAGTAATTTGTAATCAAAACGTGATGATAAATGCTCTTTTGGCTTAAAGCTCTTAAAGAACTTACCTTTTTTGATATACACATACAGTAAGATTGCACATAAGATATTGATAAAACAGCTAGTAGCGCCACAGCCGACACCACCCATTTGAGGTATGCCAAATTTGCCAAAGATAAAAATGTAGTTTAGAGGAATATCTAAAACTAACATTAAGATACCAAAGTACATGGTTGGCTTGGTGTAGCCTAAACCTTCAGCATAAGATCTTAAAACGTTGTAGATTACAGTAGCTGGTAATGATAATGATACAAAGTAAAGATAACCAGTAGCTACCTCAATCATCTTCTCATTTGATGGTACGTATGCAAAGATAAGGTGAGATAAAGCCAATAGAACAGCTACTAGCATGCCCACTACAGTGCAGAATAAGAATGCATTAAACAGGCTCTTTTCCATCAGGCTAAAATTTTTGCTAGGCAGAATGTGAGATACAGTAGGAGTTACTGCGTATGCCATTCCAGCTAAGAACAGGTATGCAGGCCAGTAAAAAGAGCAACCAATAGCAACACCTGAGATCTCAGTAGTACCAGCAAGACCTGCCATCACAGTATCAACAGTACCCATACCAGTAGCACACAACTGACCTAATAAAAATGGAATAAAAAGTCTTAATTGACTGCGTAATTCCTTTTTGTAAGCTACTGACTGTAAAAATTTTAGAATAGACATTTATCTTACCAAAGACAACAAAGCCGGTCCTAAGACCGGCTCTATAAACTTAATTATAAGTTAATGAATACGGTCACCGTTTTGTGCGCCTGAATCTACGCTAAGTAAGAATACCTCAGTAGCACCAGGACCTGCTGCTGTAACCATACCTTCAGATAAACCAAACTTCATCTGACGAGGCTTTAAGTTGGCAACTAAAACTACCTTTCTGCCAATTAAAGACTTAGCATCAGGGTAAGCCTGCTTTATACCAGCAAATACCTGCCTTGTTTCAAAGCCGATATCTACTTTTAGCTTTAGAAGCTTTCTTGCTTCTTTAACTTCTTCAGCTTCAACAATGGTACCTACACGAAGGTCGATCTTAGCAAAATCGTCAATAGTGATTTCAGGAGCTAAAGGTTCGATTCTATCGTCAGCTTTCTTCTCATCAGTCTTTTTAGTCTGTGCCTGAGCCTGCTTTAAATCCTCTTTTGAAGTCTCAATCATTGCATCAATCTGAGTCTTCTCAATACGATTGAATAAAGGCTTAAACTTGTTGATCTGATGATCTACTAAAGGATTATCAAGAGCAGAGAAATCAAGTTTAGTATTTAAGAACTCTTCAGCATGGGCAGCAACTTCTGGTAGAACAGGCTGTAAGTAGGTAATTAAAGCTCTAAAGAGGTTGATACCATCTGAGCATACTTTCTGTAACTTGTCTTCCTGACCTTCCTGCTTTGCAATAACCCATGGAGCCTCAGCATCGATGTAGCGGTTAGCTTCATCAGCTAAAGCCATGATGGTTCTGATAGCTTCAGCATAGTTGCGACTCTCATAACCTTTGATTACATCTTCACGGATTGATGCTGCTTTCTTTAAGATCTCAGCATTATATGGAGCTGAAGATAACTTACTGTCAAAACGCTTAGCAATAAAGCCTGCGGTACGTGATGCAAGATTTACTACCTTACCTACGATATCTGAGTTTACCTTGGCCATAAAATCATCTAATGAAAGATCGATATCAACTGCAGATGAGTTCATCTTTGAAGCAAAGTAGTAACGTAATGTTTCAGGTTTTAAGAATTTCAAGAAGGTCTTAGCTTTAATAAAGGTTCCCTTTGACTTAGACATCTTAGCGCCATTTACAGTTACATATCCATGAACGTAGATATGTGAAGGTAGACGCATTTGAGCTGCTTTTAAAGTAGCAGGCCAGAACAGAGAGTGGAAGTAAAGAATATCTTTACCGATGAAGTGATCCATCTCAATTTCTGAACCTTCTTTTACGAAATCATCGTAATTGTCACCAGTCTTTTCACAAAGATTCTTCAATGAAGCCAGATAGCCCATAGGAGCATCCATCCAAACATAGAAGTATTTATCCTCAGTACCAGGGATCTTAAATCCAAAGTAAGGAGAATCACGAGAAATATCCCATGGCTTTAAGCCCTGTGTGAACCACTCTTCGAGCTTATTAGCCATCTCGGTCTGAATTACACCTGAATTCTTAATGTAATCATGTAAAAAGTCTTTTGCCTTTGGAAGATCAAAGAAATAGTGTAAAGACTCTTTTAATACAGGCTTTGCTCCTGATACTACTGAGTAAGCATCTTTTAATTCTGTAGGAGAGTAAGTAGCACCACAAACTTCGCAGTTATCACCATACTGATCTTTAGCGCCACACTTAGGACAGGTGCCTTTTACAAATCTGTCTGGCAAGAACATATTCTTTTCAGGATCGTAAAGCTGAGAGATGGTTTCGGTTTTAATATAACCATTCTCTTTAGCCTTTTCATACATATATGAAGAGATCTCATGATTCTCTTTTGAATGTGTTCTGTAGTAGTTATCGTAATTAACTAAGAAACCTTTTAAATCCTCAGCATGGTCCTTTGAGGTAATTTCAATCATCTGCTCAGGGGTAATACCCATCTGACCTGCTTTAATCATTACAGGTGTACCGTGGCAGTCATCACCACAAACATAGAATACTTTGTTACCAATTGCTCTGTTAAAGCGAACAAAAATATCTGATTGGATGTGCTCTAACATGTGACCTAAATGAATAGGACCATTTGCATATGGTAGTGCGTTAGTAACTAACAGGGTCTTGTTCTTTGTCATTTTACCCTCTGAAATTAAAATTATGAATTTGAATATATGCAGTAACTTTGTGTGCAACTTTGAAATAAATAATTGATATTTAAATTATATGTTACAAAAATCGACTGCTAAGGCCTATTAAGGGATCTTTATATTTAGTCTTAAATCTATTTGCCAATTATCGCGTTCTAATTTAAATTCTTTTAAGAAAGACTTAATTAGAGGCTTACTAAAAAATCAATGCGCAATATTCTACTATATTTAGCGCTTTATTGCGCAAATCTTAAGGTCGTAAAACTAAAAATAGTCTTGCTCTATCTTTTGTTTTAAAAGAGCTTACTCTTTATAGTCAATGTAAAGTTATTTACTGTGTTTCTTAAAACTGATCTGAGTTAGGAGCACAGCAATAAACATTAAAACTGCGCCTGTAACTTCTCTTTGAGTCATAACTTCTTTTAAGAAAAGAACACCAAAAACAGCTCCCATTACAGATTCTAAAGACATGATTAGAGAAGCAATAGAAGGATTGATACCTCTTTGACCTACAACCTGTAAAGTATAGGCAACACCGTTTGACATGATTCCTACATACAATAGAGCAGGTAGAGCTAAATATAGATTTGATAATGCTGGCACGCCTGTAATCAGCATCATGATTAGTCCCATGAAAGAAGCTGCAAAGAACTGGCCACAGGATAACATCACACCATCGACATAATTTACAAAGTATGAAATTACCAGAATATGGAAAGCAAAACCCACAGCGCAAAGAATAACTAAGGTATCGCCTAATTGCAAACTGAAACTGCCATGCATACAAAGTAAGTACAGACCAACACATGAAACAATTACCGATAAGGCAATTTTTACAGTTAATTTGTGTCCAGCGAAGATACCAATAATAGGAACAAATACCATATATAAAGAGGTAATGAAACTTGCCTTATTTACATCTGTATAGACTAGTCCAAACTGCTGGAATGATTCTGATAAAATTAAGAAGAAACCACAACAGATTGAACCTAATAGAAGCATCTTAGGTGAGTTCTTTTTAGTTCCTTTACTTAACTTTAAGTTAATCTTATTTAAAGAGTAAATTACCGGTATTAAAAATAAACCACCAATTAAGGTTCTATAAAAGGTAAAAGCAAAAGGAGATATGTGGCTGATACCAAGCTTCTGTCCTACAAAACCTGAGCCCCAAATAGTAGCTGTTATAAAAAGTAATAGATACTGTCTTAATTCAAACATTTTGTTATAAGCCTTATCCCTTAAGTGCATCGATTATATATCATCAGATGGACGAACCGTAGTAAGTTGGTATTTGCACAATATAAGATCTTTGAGAGTTTGCCATTGCACTTTTCAAAGTAGTCGTCTGCTCTTAATAAAGATGTTCTACGGCAAACTAATCGAACCGATCAACAACACATAATTTTTGGGTTCAATTGAACCCAAACAAGTTAATATAAACTTGTAAATTAACGTTACAGATTGACTACAGTATATGATTGCTAATAATTTTTGTGATAACGATCGGCATCATTTTGTGGGCGCATAATGAATCATAGTTTCAACCATAAATTCACATATAACTCACGAATATTGTTCTTATTACACACTGTGTTATTCATTATTAGATGCTTTATGTTTGTCTATTCTCAAGGTCTTCTTCATGATACGCGACTAAATACCTGAGTTAATTGATAACAGAATTCTCTATTTGTCAGCTATAACTATCTTTTTTCAGTCGTTATGTAGTAATATATGCATTGTCGTCGGCTAAAAATGTCGTGATGCAATAAATGTACATAATAAAAATATGGTTGGGAATAATCCAAATAGTTTGACAGTCGCCTCTCCAATCAGTAGGCTAAGTAATATTCCTACTGACAAGGCTCCAAAGTTTATTCGTTCAAAAGATAGGTGTCATATTATTGTTAGAACTCCTATCTATGATGCGAAGGGAAATCTTTTGGCCTATAACTTCAGATATACGGCAGGTGAAGGCAGTTTCAGACCAGATGAACTACAGAGAAAACACGTAAAACATGTTTTAATTGGATTTTACATTCGCCGTCATATCGAGCAGTTTACTCAGGACAATGCTTTGGCAATGACAGAGTTGCCATTAAGCCCTGAGATAACAAAGTTCTCAAAACCTATTCCTGCTAACAGATTTATTCTGCATTTACAGGACAGGCAAGACTCATCTGCTTCATATCAGCATCAGGTTAATAAGCTAAAACGCGATACCATGACGATTGCTGCAGATGCTTATACAATTGTTTACACTAACTGGTTTAGAGAATTACGTTCTATTAGTTATGCTGTAATCGACATGACCAAGGACGTTGAAGAGCAATTCATCTTAGCTAAAAATATTGTTAAAAAAGCTCCATGGATTAAGATTATTTGCGACAGATGTGATAACCAGAATTTAGCCTCAATTGCTTTTGAAGCTGGTGCTGATTATGTATGCTGTCCAACTTTCTCAAAAGACATCATTAAAAAGAATCTTAATCCTTATCACTTTAAGGCTAACCGTTTAGGCTATGACAAGATCTTAGCGGTCATTTTGGAATTGTTAGAGGACAGACCTAATTATGATCTGTTCTTAAATCTAATTTCAATGAGAAATGATATTAAAGTTCAAATCCCATTCTTATTAGATTTCTTACAGTCAGATATTACTCCTGATTACATCTATACTGATATTGAATCTTCTTTATATGATATTGATACAGAAACCTTGCATAAGTTAATCTGTATTATCTGTCTGATGTTGTTAGAAGAATTCTATATGCCTGATGCTGAAAAAGTACATTACATGCGTTTTGAGCCTGTAAAACAAATCCTTATCAGAGCAAAGTGTGTTGAAGAGCTTTTAACTTATAAGTCAGGTGAGGTTGATGTTTCATGGGGATTTACTGTAGGTCTGAGTACAGCTATATCTAGTCTTTATGCTTATACCAATAACATCATTGATGAACTTTTAACTCAAATTGAAGCAAGACTAATGGTTCTATTTGATGAGCAACCAGTCATTGATACGGCATGCAAGATTGCCAAATCTTTAGATAGCCTTGATTTAGAATATATTGATGGAGTTATGATGGCTGATGTTTTTGGTCGTCATGACATTCTGTTCTCTTACGAAAACGCTATTACCTGGACTTCATCATTTGTCACCATGATGAATCAAAAACGCTACTAAATTTTAATCTTTTAGAAGTTAGCGTAGTGTTCTAAACCTTTTCTAATCTTCATACAGAGAATTTCCATAACTTAAGCTTTCAAGATCTTCTTTATTTACACCTTTGAGCTTAAGTCCTGAATCATCTTCACTGTCGTCATAAATACCTCGACGAGGATCATGCTTAACGCTAGTTACGTTCTGATCATCCTTTTTGTAACCATCTATAGAATAGTTAACACTGTTAGTTCCAAAATTGATAGCTTTGTCGTCATCATTAATAGCGTTATAGTCGATGATGTATGCATCAGCAGTAAAGGCAAAAATAACTAAAGGCAACAATAATAATTTTTTCATAAAATAGCCTCGATCTTTTATATACCTTAAGTATAGCAAGTTTGAACTTTATTTGAGCTATATTTATAGTAAAATGTAGAATCAGGTCTAACTAACGTTAGATTTATTGGTTTTAAGAATACAGGAAGCTCCTATGCTAAGTTATAAACACGGTTTTCACAGTGGTAATCATGCAGATATCATCAAACATATGACCATCTGCCTTTTGCTTAGGTGCTTAAATAAGAAAGAAAAACCTTATACTGTTATCGATACTCATTCTGGTTCTGGTGTTTATAGATTAGACGGCTTTATGGCTCAAAAGAATCAAGAGTTCAAAACAGGCATCGAAAAGATAAAAGACAACGCAAAGCTCCGTGAATTAGTACCTGAGTTTTACAAAGTTTATGACGATCTAAATGCTGAATTAAAGAATACTTATCCTGGCTCTCCATTATTTGAAGCTTCATTGTCAAGAGATGTAGATAAACTTACCTTCATTGATTTACATCCTAGTGAATTTGAGAATTTAAGAAATAACTTTAAACGTGACAGACGTTGTAATATTCAGCATCGAGATGGTCTTGAGGCTTTAAATGCGCTTTTACCACCTACACCAAGACGCGGTTTGGTTGTGATTGATCCTGCTTATGAAGAGAAAAACGAATACATAGATCTAGTTAAAGCTGTAAAAACAGGACTTCATAAATGGAATACAGGTGTTTTTGCCATCTGGTATCCTGTTTTAGGAAAGCTTCGTGATCATTCAAAGAATTTAACCAATGATATAAGACGTTTAAATATACCTATGCTTCAGGTTGAGCTTTGTATTGAAGAACAGGAAGAAGTTTTTGGTATGTGCGGCTCTGGAATGCTCATCTTAAATTATCCTTACGGTATTGATGAGATGATGTCACCAGTAGTAGATGAACTTTATAAAGCTTTATCAAGAAAAGGAGCCTCAGCTCGGCTTAAAGTACTAAATCCACAGGAATAATTCTTAATGTGGAAAGTATTCTTAAAATTACATTTAGCAGTTTTAATTGCAGGTTTTACAGGAGTCTTTGGAAGACTAATTTCCTATGACGCTTTTGTTTTGGTCTTTATAAGATTTTCTATAGCCGCATTAAGTGCTTATGTCATATTAAAAGCTTTTAGAAAAATCAAAGCTATTTCATTTAGAAGCAGATTACAGGGCTTGTTTGTAGGTGCTCTTCTTGCATTTCATTTAATCTTTTTCTATCTGTCAATTAAACTGTCTAATGTCTCTATTGGTACGGTAACTTTAGCTTCATCTAGTTTCTTTACCTCATTGTTAGAGCCAAAATTACTAAATAAAAGGTTTGATAAGACGAGCTTGATTTATGCCTCTTTAAACCTTATAGGTCTTCTTTTAATCTTTAATTTTGATACTAAGTTCAGACTTGGTATTTCTGTAGGTATCATCTCAGCTTTTTTAGCAGCTTTATTTACAGTTTGTAATAAGAAATTCTCCTATGGAAAAGATCCTTATACATTTATTAACTATGAGATGCTAGGTGGATTTCTCTTAGTTTTAGCTTTGTCTCCTGTTTACCTATTAGGGTATGGAACAGCATCAATCTATTTTGATTTAAAAGATCTTATCTACCTGTTCTTACTTGCTACTGTCTTCACTGTGCTTTTGTATCTAATGGTTGTGCAACTGGCATCAAAGGTATCTGCTTTTACCTTAATGCTAACTTTCAATTTAGAACCTGTCTATGCCATTATCATTGCTATGATCCTCTTTAACGAGGCCAATGAAGTTAACTTTTCATTCTATATTGGCGTTGGTTTAATGATCTGTAGCGTACTTTTACAGAACATGAAATCTAAATTAGAGAAGTAGTCTCAATCTTTACTAAAGTCGTTTTTTTTTCATCACGAAAAATAATAAAAATTTTTAGTTACATACAAACAACTTTTATTAGCCTATGCTAAAATTATTTTGCAGTGACTTATTGTTGTTGCGTTTTGTTAATAAAAATTTGTCTATGCTTACGATTTATTTGTTTTATATAATAAAAATAATATCGTAATACGGAAAAGATAAATGTTTAAATTTTTAACTCAGTTTTTTGATGAAAAGAAGTACTTCTTATCTACTGTAGAAGTATCAAGCTATATTCCAGGCAGGATTAGATGCTACAGTTCTTTGATTAAGAACAATCATGAGAATGCGTTGATCTTAGAAGACTACTTTTCAAAATTCGATGAACTGAATACTTTTAAAATTAACGAGGTAACAGGTTCTGTGCTCATCGAGTACGATGCAGATAAAGTTACAAGAAATCCTGAGCTTCGTGAAATTGAAGAAGAATTAAAAAAGAAGGCATCCAAGTAGGGAACACATATGAATTTAACAGTTCTGTCTTTATGTATTGCAGCTGCACAGCCTTTAATCGGTGTGTATGTAAATAATTTAATGAAAAAGAAAATGATAGCTTCTGCAAAACAGGCTGAATTTGCGTGTGTACATGCAATTAAAGGCCGCAGAAGATACAAGAGTATTCTTCTAAAAGATCCTGTTTTTGCTAATGCTTTAAAAGAGAAATTTGAATCTTTAGATCTTTTCAAAAAGATCATCGTAAACACTGTAACAGGTACCGTACTTTTAGAGTATGAGTGCAAAGCAGAATTAGTTGATGAGGTAATCGATCACATCAACGAGCAGACTAGAAAGGTAAATGAAGATAAGTTCGGTGATGATGAGAGCTTGTTAACCAAATCTGTAAACGGTACTGTCGCTGCTTCATCTGCTGTTGCTGTAGGTAAAGGAGCTTCTAAGTTAGGAAAGAGCGCCGGAGCTAATACCGTTGTAGGTAAATGCATCGGACACTATGCAGGTCATGCTAATTCAGCCGTAAGAACTGCTCTGTCAGGTGTTGCTGATATTTCTATCATTTTAGGTTGTATTTGCCTAATTTGGGGCACATACAAAGTATTTGTACAAAAACAAACTCCTAATGGTCCTCAGTTAGTTTGGTGGGGCTATAAGATTTTAGAGGGTGTAAGCAAGTAAATGTCTGGCCTATATCATAAAGTTATTAAACTTGAGCAAAACTACAGCGAGAAAAAAGCTGCCTTGCTCGAGTTCTCTTTAAGAAGAGTAAAAGGTGTCGTTTCAGCATGTGTATTGCCAAATAACTCTTTGAGCGTATACACAAATGATCTTGAGACACTGTCATATGCTCTTTATAAGATGGAGCTTTTATCAGTAAAGGATAAGATTAAAGCTAAAGAATCAGAGCAGGAAACAGAGATCAAGAATGCTACTGACGAGCTGAAGAGCTACAAGTTAAAGGCTTTAGTATCTTTAGTAGGCTTTGGTCTTTTAGAAATCACTAAAAGAATGGCTCCTACTACCTTTACAAGATTGTCCTTTGCTAGAAGCGCATTTGTTATGCTCATTGCAAAAGATATCTTCAAAGAAGGTTTTGCAGGTTTAATTCGCGATAAAGCTCCAAATGCTGATACCCTTACCGCAACTGCTGTATTAGCTTCATTGCTGTCAGGCAAACCTGAGTCAAGTTTGTCTCTGTTAGTTTTATCAAACTTTGCAGAAATGTTAACCATAGGTGCTGCTGAAAAAGCAAGACAGCATATTTCAACTTTACTTGATATGAAAGAGAAATATGTTTGGTTAAAAGATCTTGATGGTCATATCCGTAAAGTTGATATCGATTCAGTAAAACTAAATGACAGAGTTGTAGTTTACGTAGGCGAAAAGATCTGCGTTGACGGCACGATTGTTGAAGGTGGAGCTTCAATTGACCAGTCTTCTTTAACAGGTGAATCTATTCCTGCTTATAAGACTGTAGGTGAAGATGTATACGCAGGTACAGTGGTACGTTCTGGAGAAATCACTATTGAAGTATCAAAGGTTGGTGATGAGACCAATCTAGCACGTATCATCAACATGGTTGAAAACGCTCAGAACAGAAGAGCTCCTATTCAGAACTTCGCAGACAGAATGGCTAATGCATTAGTTCCTATTTCATTCTTATCTGCAGCTGTTGTATATGCTGTAACTAAAGACATTCAGCGTGTACTCAATATGTTCTTTATCGACTTTAGCTGTGGCTTGAAGTTATCAACCTCAACTGCAATTTCAGCATCTATCAGTAAGGCAGCTCAAATGGGTGTCTTAGTAAAAGGCGGAAACTTTATTGAAACCTTAGCTGATATTGATACTGTTATCTTAGATAAGACTGGTACCATCACTAATGGTCACCCAATCTTAATTGATACTATTGCATGCAAGGGCGTAGAGCAAAAAGAATTAGTTCAGTTAGCAGCCGCTGCTGAGAAATCATCATCTCACCCATTAGCAGAAGCTATTATTAACTATGCTGATGAGAAACAGTGGGGCGTACCTGATAATGCCAAGATCGAAACTGTTGTAGGTCGTGGAATTAGTGCATCAGTTGATGACTTTGATGGTATCAAAGGTGGTGAACTGTTAGTTGGTAGCTTTGTCTTTATGACTGAGCGTGGCGTAAGAGGCATTAAGAGCTTTGACAGATCACAATATTCTAAAGAGTGTAACATCATCTATGTTGCAAGATCTTCAAAGTTATTAGGTGCTTTAGTAATCACAGATCCTATTAGAAAAGACATTAAGAAGACTATCAACCGTATCAGAAGAAACGGTGTTGATGAGATCGTAATGTTAACTGGCGATAACAAGGTTACAGCTGAATATGTAGCAGGTAAACTTGATCTTGATGGCTTTAAGTCAGATGTTCTACCTCATGAGAAAGCAGAGTTTGTTGCAAGCAAACAGAGCTACTCAAAGGTATTGATGGTAGGCGATGGTATTAATGATGCTCCTGCTCTTGCATATGCTGATATTGGTGTAGCTTTAGGTGGCAAATCAACTGATATTGCAATGGAATCTGCTGATATCACCATTACCTCTGATGAGCCTTTAAAGTTAGCTAAAGTAATGGAATTGTCAAAAGCTACAATGGGATTAGTAAGACAGAACTTTGCAGCTACTATTACCATTAACTCAGCAGCGATGATGCTAGGGGCATTAGGTAAGATCAATCCATTAATTGCTGCAACTATTCACAATGCTGCAACTATTGGTGTGGTTATTAACTCAGCAAGAATTCTGTTTGATAAGAAATTTACTTTCGAAAAGATCAAACGTAATCAGGATTTGGAAAAATAATTTTCCAAATAGCAACCTAAATAAATTCTCTTATAACAGTTTAGGTTGTTAATATTAAGTATGTTTTTATGGAGAAGAGAAATGTTTACTAATAAGACAGATTTATTAATAGGTTTAGTTGCTGGTATCGTAGCTGGTGCTGTGGGTTACAAGATGTTCCAGGATCACAAAGAACAGATCTTAAACTCTTTTGATTCAGTAACCAAGAAGTTCTCAAAGGCAGAGAATACTGCAGAGTTAAGCGAAGAAGAATTACAAGCTCAGAAAGAGCACTTAGAGGATTTAATTGCTGAGTCAAAGGCAGCTAAAGAAGCTAAGTAATTTAATAAGGCTATCTAGTTATAGCCCATCAAAAAGCCCAACAGTATCTCCATAAAGAACGTTGGGCTTTTTTGTATCTAATTGTATATGAAAGGTACTAGCTTAACTTATTGTAGTAATCCTCATCCTTAATAGGTTTGCTGTAGTAATATCCCTGAATTTCATCACAACCTAAGTCTTTTAGGATCTGACTTTGTTCTTTATCTTCAACACCTTCAGCGATGGTCTTAATGCCAAGTTTCTTACACATGGTGATAAGAACACTTAAGATGGTAGTTAACTTTTCATTGTTCTTTTTAGCAATGTTATCGATAAGTTTTTTATCGAACTTAACCTCAGATACAGCTAAATCTGCTAATGAATAGATATTTGCATGAGCAGTACCAAAGTCGTCAATAGAGATGTTAAATCCTTCTTTTGATAGTTCATCGGTTACATCAACAAGCTCTTTGTGACGGATTGTGTTAGTATGTTCAGAAACCTCAAGAGGGATCATGTCATAAGATAAATGGTATTTGTTCATGATCTCTTTAAGTTTTGATTTAAACTCAGGACGTACGATAGTATGTCTTGAGAAATTGCAGGAGACAGGCAAGATCTTTTGATTACTGTCTAATCTTTCTCTCATTCTCTTGCAAATAGTTTCAAAAACATAATAATCAATCAAATGAGTGTAGTGAGCTGATTCTAATGCAGGAATGAAATCATCAGGTGGAATTAAAGTATCATTGATGATAAGCCTTACTAAAGCCTCTGCACCAGCAATCTCTGCTATATCCCCCTGAATTTTGAACTTAGGCTGATACATTACTTTAAAGCAACCATCAGCAATCAGTTTTTGAATTTTAGCGGGCTCAATGATAGTTAGCAAAGAATCATTCTGAGAACGGTATCTTGAGTTACTCTCATCACTAGGATGTACTCTGTAGTATTTCTTTTTCTCAGAATACATATCTGACTCAGCCTGATTTATGGCAGACTGAATCAAAACACCTGTTTTAACCCAACTAGTACCAACAGAGACAGAGAAACCTTTATCTGATGTCATAAATGCTTTTAGCATGTCTGACACCATTAAGAAGTCATGCTCTTCAATATTAGGATAAATGCCTACGAATTCATCACCACCGATTCTGTAGATGTATTCGCTGTCATGTAATAACTGTTTTAATAATGAAGCAGTCTTAACTAAGATAGTGTCACCAGTCTTAACACCCATCTTTGAGTTAATCTGTTTTAATCCATTAACATTTAGGTAAATAACACCAATGTTGTAGTTTACTGATAGGGTATTAACCTCGCTTAATAATGAATTACGATTCTTTAATTTGGTTAAAGGATCGATATTGGTAATGTTTGTAAGTTCGGCATGCATAATTCTGTGAGTAAGAGAACTGCTCATCAGAATTGAAATAGTATTTAAAGCAGGTTCCAAAGTCTTTAAAACTTTTTCATCAGGAGATTTAAAGAACACCGCTCCTAAATAGGTTTCATCTGAGATTAAAGGAAAGCAGAAGAACTTGAATCCTTCATGTTCAAATTCAAAACAATCCTGATCTACTTCAGCTCTCTTTAAAAACTTATCAGGGATCTGTACAGAATCCTGAGAATGTTTGAATGCATCAGAAATCCATAAATGCGATCTGTGGAATTTAGTCTTAACAGAATTCTCTACATCTGCATCATGAGTTGTAGGATTAGTTGAAGCTAAAGTAGCTGACTTTGAATCAGGTTCAAGATCCATTGAGAGTTTTGTCTGCTCATAGATACAACAGAAATTTGAGTTAGTTTGAGTACCTAGATACTCAATAAAACGATATAATTGAACATCTGGATCTTTAATATTCTTAGTATAAATCTCTGTAAAAGGAGCGATGGTATCGTTTAAACTAGCCTTTTCTTGAGTTTTTTCGGAAGATTGATTTTGAACAACGGCTAGCTTGTTATCTATTAGCGCAACGTTAATAGTATATGTTCGGTTATATAACTCAATATTCTTAGATTTGATTACGTAACCGTTTTTTAATTTGGATTCAATTAATGAGGTGACATAAAAATTGTCGCCGATAGAATGGTTACAATTGCATTCTTTACAAGGTGATTTGCTTCCACGTAACAATTCATGGCAGGTGCCAACAAAACATCCCTCTACACCTAAAGCTTCACTTAATGGTTTATTTAAATAAACAATATTCTTAGTAGTAGCATCAGTAATGAAAACATACTGATCGATGTTATCTAATAGTAAATCTGCGATTTCGCTGATATCGAAGGAACTAGATGAGTTATAGACAACATCATCCAGGTTATCAAAGTCAAGACTAGACTGAATTTCTCCATCCAGATAGGACTCGGATAAAATATCCGCTGTTGTAGCATCGTTGATTTTCTTAGTAGTCATATTGTTATTTATTATCAAATTCTTTCAAGATAAGAACTTTATCTATATATAGTTATAATAAGTGAAAGCCTAACACAAAGCACACAATTTATTATAAATGCAACTTTATAAACATTCTAAAATTAGTAAGAATTAGTATTATGAATGTCATAAAATAAAAGCCTTTTAAAGGTTATAATAATCACATTCGTAAGCAAGATCAACTCTAAAACGCTTATAAATTGTTTAATTTATTATCTGTTAAATGTATTAAACAATATTATGTAAATGCCGTAAACGGTTAAGGGCAAATAGGCTTAGTTTACGAAGATAATTGAATATGATTATTTTCACATTGTCTTGAATAAGGTTGAAAGAAGAGATAGTGAAGAACTTCGCTACATGCAACAGTGAGATGCTCCAAGTTACTGTCCTCCAGAACCATTTAGAACAGTTGGTGCTACAGCTTGTCTTGTTTGGGAAGATATGCACGCACGAAGCGAGAACTAAAAGGAAAAAGCAGTGTATTTATATTTATATGTATATGTAATACACATGCTAAATGTATAAAATAATATTACTAAAAGTAAGGTATAATTAACCCGTGTTTTTGAGTAGGAATAAAAATTAATCATTACTTAAACTTATCTAATGACTTATTTGAAATTACATTTCTTTAAAAAATAAAAAGGTGAAGTGTTACTAGTAGGTATTAACTAATCAAAAGACACTAAAACACATCAGTGTATTATTGAAAAAGTAATGAACAGCTAACCAATCAAATTGCATTTGTTGCTCTAAGTTCTGATAATTTTTTTTATTCTACATTGTTACGAATTTAGAAAAGGTTATCCGTAACTTCGCATAATTTATATTATGTTAAATTCTATAATTATAACCAATAACCATCAGTATTTACACATGATTATTGGAATATGTTCTGAGCGTTTAGTAGTTCATCTGTACTTGTACAGGATTTAATTTCAATAACTACAGCTGTTTTGCCAGGATCATCTTTAAAAGCAAAATCCAGATATCCTAAACCTGCTTCTGCATTTGACCTGTAGTCTGAAATTACATCTTTGCAATTTACGAATATTCCTGATAAAAAGCCCTGATAGAAGTTCTCTGGATTTGATTTTGTGGCAAAGGCTCTTGTTGATACATAAGTTAAGATAACTTCTGAAAGCAAGTCTTCAACTTTCTTTTCATCTCCATTTAATAAGGATTTTGCAATGTTAACTGCTTTAAAATCAGGTCCTTCTTTTACCATGTCATTAAAATATTCTGTAATATTAGAGTTAAAACACTCTAATATTTCCTTATTTGGGATCTTTACAAGATAGTTATTCTTTGAAGGATTGTCTACTGCTGTTAAATATCCTGTATGCAGTAATAATGAGAAGAAATCGTCAGGATCATGAAGCTTTAAATCGTCATAATTCATAGAATCATTGATTTTTACTTCAATACTCTTTCCATCCACTAAATTCTGAAGACTCTCTCTAATGCTCTTGTTTAGGTAACCTAAATATTCCTGTAAAATCTTAGAAGATGACGTTGCATTCCAATAGTTGCCTGGCTTTATATCAGATTCTGTTCCATTTAATTTATGCTCATAATTTTCTGCAACGAAGTTGATAACATCCCATGGACAGAACATCTCTTCATTATAGAATCTGTATCCATCATATTTTTCTTTGACCATCCCCTCATAGTCACTTAGGTTATAGTCTTCTAAGACTTTTTTTGTCTCTTCTTTGTTGAATCCTATGATTGATGTAAATTTAGTCTGTGTATTCAGAACTGTATTTACAACAACATTGTTGACACCTGTAAAAATTGAGTTTTTAGCTACTTTTAAACAGCCTGTCATTACAACTTTCAAAATTGGAGCTGTGTCTTCGTTGGTATTTTTAGGTGTGTTTTTTAGTACTCCTAAAAAAGAACTGATAAGTTCTACCATCTCTTTATGGTATTTACCTGCAGCTGCTTTTGCTAATGGCACATCATATTCATCTATTAACAGAATTACTTGTCTTTTAAAATGTTTATATAAACAAGAACTCAGAAAACTTAATGCTGAAGTAAGGTTATTTTTGTTAAACGGATCTTTTAGGTAGGCATCACTGCACAGATTTTTTTAGTCTAATTTATCATCTTCTGAGAGAACTTCGCTTTTTTGAAGAAAACTGAAGGTTCTTGCAAGTTCTTTTACAAGATTAATAAGACCACCTTTTGCAATATCATAATTGATACCTTTAATGTCTTTTAATGAAATAAAAATAACGGGAAATTGTCCCATGTACTTATCTACAAACACTTTATCTTTCATGATTTCTTTATCTGTAAAGCGTTTTTGCTGAAAAGTAGTATCTGAAGGATTTAGATAGTTTAAGCGAAAGAAATCGGCAAACATGTCCATAAGTAAGGTTTTGCCAAATCTGAGTGGTCTTGTAAATAAAAGAACCGAACTTCCATCCTCAGCAAAAACAGATCTCAGATATAAAGTTTTATCAACATAGTATTTATTTTTGGTAATGATTTCTGAATAGGTATCACCACCTGCTGGTAACAACTTGTATTTCTGGGTATCTGTCATTTCTATCTCTTTGTTTGAATTGGTTATATATAACCAAATTGACCGTCTTCATAACTTCTACGATTAATTGTATATTATCTTTTTAATGTTATCTTCTTGCAGTTTCAAATAATAAAAAAGCAGAACCTCTTTTAAGAGATCCTGCCCTTTTCAATATTTATTAATCAAAATTGCTTGATATTAGAATGCTGGTACAACAGCCCCCTTGTATTTGTCAAGAATGAATTTCTTAACCTCAGGTGACTTTAAAGCTTTTACTAATGCCTGAACACCTTCTGATTTAGCAGTCTTTGAATTAGCAACCACAATATTTACATATGGAGAATCTGACTTTTCAATAAATAAAGCATCTTTTAATGGATTCAAACCGGCACCGATTGCGTAGTTGGTATTGATGATTGAAATATCGGTATCATCTAAAGAACGTGGTAGCTGAGGTGCTTCTAATTCTTTGAAGTTTAAGTTCTTCTTGTTCTCTTTAATATCTAAAGGAGTTGAAGTTACACTCTTTGGATCCTCAAGAGTAATTAAACCTGCTGACTGTAAAAGTAATAAAGCACGACCACCATTGGTTGGATCATTAGGAATTGCAACTGTTGCCTTATCTTTTAGATCCTTTAAGTCTTTGATCTTTCTTGAGTAAACGCCCATTGGTTCAATATGAATACCACCAACGTTTACTAAGTCTGAACCACGATCCTTAACGAAAGACTCTAAGTATGGTAGATGTTGGAAGAAATTACAATCTAGCTGTCCATCTGCAACTGCTAAATTTGGCTGAACATAATCATTGAATTCTGTAATTTTTAGATCAAAACCTTCTTTTGCAAGAATTGGCTTTACAACTTCAAGGATCTCTACGTGTGGAACTGGAGTAGCGCCAATAGTAATGGTCTCGTTTGCCTGAGCTGTGAATGATACTGATGCTGCTGTTAATGCTGCAAAACCTAAAAGTGACTTAATCTTATTCATTATATTATTCTCCGTAAAATGATTCTTACCAGATTTGTTTCGTTAGTAATAATATGCCCCTATTACTTTTGAAGATCAACAAGTTAATAATACTATTTTTGAATTAACGCTTATAGCTAACGGCTATAATTACAATATAAAGTAGAGCTACAACTAGTTCTTCTTTCTGAATTTTTGACATTAAAAATACTATCTGTGATCGACTTTCTTGGTTAGGTAATCACCTACAAGCTGGGTTAACTGCACCATCAGAATTAAGATAATTACAGTTAGAACCATAATAGATACTTGGAATCTTTGATAACCGTAGCGAATTGCAATGTCACCTAGGCCACCACCACCGATGGTACCAGCCATTGCAGAACAGCCAATGATTACAATTACGGTTAGAGTAAAGTTCTGAATAAGCTCAGGCAGAGCCTCTGGCAATAATACTTTTCTGATGATTCTAAATGGGCTGGCTCCCATTGATTGGGCTGCTTCAATAAGACCATAAGATACAGTTCTTAATGATGTTTCAACTAGTCTTCCTAAAAAAGGAATAGTTGAAATTGTCAATGGTACAATTGCTGCGGTTGTACCAATGCTGGTTCCTACAAAGAACTTGGTAATAGGAATAATTGCCACCATTAATATAATAAATGGAATTGATCTTAAGGCATTAACAATTGAGCCTAATACAGAGTAAAACACTGGTGAATACCAGAAATAGCCTTTAGAGGTTACAAGTAAAATTACTCCTAAAGGCACACCAACAATGATTGAGATTGCTGTTGCTAACAACACCATGTAGAAAGTCTCGATGGTACCGTCAAACAAAAGTACAGAAATCTTTGCTGCATAGGATGACAGTCCTAGAGAAGTTAAAAACTCTACCATTTATTTTGCCTCCTTTAGCTGATAACCTAAAAGCTTAACTCTGTATACCCTGTTTTCCAGCTCAACTTTTGCTTTTTCTATGATGTCTTCACTGCCTTCTATAGCAATAATTAGAACACCTAGAGGCTCATTTTGAATATGATTGATTTGACCTGCCATAATACCAATCTTAACACCAAGTTTTTCAGCAACTTCAACGATCACAGGATCTTCAGCTTTATCTCCTAAGAACAAAACTTCAAACCAAGCTTTAGAACCTTCCTTATAAGTAACATTAAGAGTTGTATATTCTAATAGGTCATTCAGATCCTTTCTTACTACGGCACTTACTAATCTCTTAGTCAATTCCTTTTGAGGATTTGCAAAAACGTCAATAGTTTTACCCATCTCACTGATTAAACCATCATCAATAACGGCCACTCTGTCGCAACACTCTTTAATTACTTCTAGCTGGTGAGTAATAATCACGATAGTAAGATTGAGCTTCTTTTTAAGATCTTGTAGTAACTTCAAGATTGAGCTTGTTGTCTTCGGATCTAAGGCTGAAGTTGCCTCATCACACAGCAAGATCTTTGGATTTGTTGCTAAAGCTCTTGCAATACCTACTCTCTGTTTCTGACCTCCAGAGAGCTGAGCAGGATAAACATCTGCTTTATCTGCAAGACCAACCATTTCAAGCAATTCTTTAACCTTAGCTTTTATGGTCGTTTTATCGTTTTGAGGATTCAGCTCAAGTGGAAAGGCAACGTTTTGATCTACAGTCATTGAAGATAATAGGTTGAATTGCTGGAAGATCATTCCTATCGATTGTCTTACTTTTCTTAACTGAACTTCTTTGTAGTCAGTTATATCTTCACCATCAATAATTACCCTGCCCTCGGTTGGAGTTTCAAGCATATTGATGATTCTAATAAGTGTTGATTTACCTGCACCAGAAAGACCAATCACACCAAAGATTTCACCTTTGTTAATAGTCAGATTGATACCTTTTAATGCATGCAAACTATGATTTTTATCTAGCTGATAAACTTTGTGTATATTCTCTAATTTTATCATTTTGACTAATCCTAATATGGACTTTATATGTCATATCTCATTGGAGCAGAGAGTGGTTTATTATATTTTGCTTTATTAAAGTTTTATTAATAATATTCTTGTGTAAGATTAAATTGCAACATTGTATTTATAACTTTTTATAGAATCCTATTCTTTAAGTAGAATAAAACAATGTTTTAAGATATAATTTTTTAATAAATTATATCTTCTATTTTTTTATAAAATACATTTTTTTATTTTGTTATTTTATATCAAAAAATAAAATGGAGTAAAAAATGGCTAAAAAAGGTGTTCAACTACTACCTCCTGTCATTTCGGCACAACAAATGATAGATATTTATAAAATACTTGCTAAGGTTAATTTACAAATTGGAACTATGAAAAGTGATTTTTCACATTCCATTGTAGCTTCTCCTCTCGTCAGCATTTTTTCTCTTAATGAATCTGTACAATCAACCAAGATTGAAGGCACACAAGTTACATTTTTAGAAATGATAGAACCTTCTAACAGGAAAGGTTGGGAACAACAAGAAGTTTTAAATTACAAAAAAGCGTTAGATCTTGGAGTTGATTTAATTAAAAGTGGAATGCCTTTTAGTACTAGATTGATACAAAATTTACATAAAGTTTTGATGACGAATGCCAGAGGAACCAGCTCAGCTGGCGGAGAATACCGCAAAATTCAAAATTTTATTGGTCCAGATAACAATATAGAACACGCTGTTTATATTCCAGTGTCCGCTGCTGAAATACCTCAGTATATGGCAAATTTAGAATACTTCATGAATGGAGAGGTTCATTCATCATTCAAAAAATACAATGGTTCTGAAGGTGTAGTCCTTGATGAAAAAATAGAATCATTGATAAAAATTGCTATTATGCACGCTCAATTTGAGTCAGTACACCCTTTTTTGGATGGTAATGGAAGGTTAGGTCGTATCCTTATTGCATTAATGGCAATGAGTTACGATCTTGTAGATTTTCCTGTTTTTCTTGTTAGTGAAGAATTAGAAAAAGAAAGAGCCAGGTATTATGCATTATTAAATGGAATAAGAGGAGATAATCCTGATTGGTACCTATGGATAAAATTTTTTCTTGAATGTTGCGAACGTATGGCATCAAAACTAATAGATAAAATGAAAAACGCTGAGCAATTAGCTAAAGAAGGTCTTTCAAAATGTCGATTAGACACTGAAAAAAAAGTATGGATGTATACTTTTCAAAAGCCTTATTGCAAAGTTTCAGATTTCGATTCTTCTATCGGTTCAACAATTACAGTTCGAAAAGCGCTCAATTCTCTGTCTGATAAAGGATTGTTATTCGTTGACAAAGAAGTTAAGAGAAATAGAATATACAGAAATTATGATTTGCTCAGAATATTGCAAAACTAGAAGTATATGCAGGTTTATGTATTTCTAAACTTGCATTATCTATGCATAATTGTATTTGTCTTTACGATTTGTAATATCATATTGAAAACAAGATTCAAAGTGTAAAGTACAAAGCACAATAGAAAACACTTTCAAAATGAATTATATGGTTGTTCAAAAAACTATATAATGTTTTATACAAAATTGAGTTATCTGATTCATGTTTAGGCTTTTAAATAGCCTTATATAAATTAAGTTCAGAAGGAAATCTAATGGCTTTTGGAATCTTTTCTAAAAACAAAAATAATCAGCAAAATGATGACTCTGGTAAGGTAGCATCTCTATTTAAGAAGATACGCCTTAATGGTAACCAGCCTTCAGGAAAAACAATCAATAGAGATTTCGATTCTGAACCAAGTTTTGGTCAGGTAAATCAGAATTTTTCATCAATTGATCCTGCTCAACAAAATGCTAATCTTAACGTAAATTCTCAAGAACAATTTGCCAGTGCTTTTTCAGACCCAGGCTTTACTAATATTGTTCCTCCTCAGAATATACAGCCTCAACAAGAACTACAGTCATCTTTATATGATAATAAGCAAGTTCAAGGTTTATCTCAACCTAAGACTCAAAGTCAGAACGAAGAGACTATTTATGCGGTAGGACCATCAGAGAGAGAATTAAAAAAGCACGATTATTACACCTATAAAGCTAATGAAGCTTATTTAAATGAAGAAGGTCGTGACTCAGGTCATTTATACATTGCTCCAGGTGAACCTTTAAGGCCAAGAAAAACAAAGAAGGAAGTTAAAAAAGAAGAAAAAACACCTGTTCAGACAGACTTGTTCTCTAATAACACTATGGTACAAGGTGACTTATCCGCTCATATGTCAGCTGATGCTCAGGAGAATTCACAGAACTCTGTGTCTGTGAAAAATAATAAGACTGATGAAAACAATAATATTCATGAAAATTCACCAACAGAGACAAATACATCTGTAGAAAATAATCTTTCATCTCAGAATTTTGCTGAGCCTTCTTTTGAGAATACTAATACTCAAAATATTCTTGCTGATAACAATCTGAATCAGCAAGCTGCATTTGCAAATAATCAATCACAAAATATTGATAGCAACACAGCACAATCAAGCATTTTTGCCAATGTAAAGAACACTAACCTAAACTTTGATCCACAGATAGCCCAAAGCCAAGAGTCTGGTTTTAATCAGAATGTTCAGACACAGCCCAATATGCAAAATCAGCAGCGAGTACAAAATCAAAGTGTACCTGCTGACAATCAGACTAATGTTAACAATGAAATATCTGCTTTTGTTTATGTTCTAGTCTTTATAAGACAGCTTGTAGCATCATTCTTTAACTTTACAAATTTAGGAGCCTTGTTCCCTAAACAATCCTTATCAATTTTAGGACCATCAGCTCCTGCTTTTATGCCACTACCTTATTTTGTAATTGGCTTTGTTACATGTTTACTTGCTATGTTTATGCAATCAGTTTGTCAGAGCGGTTCATTTTGTGCTGCAGTTGCCGCTCTGTTCTTCTTTGCTTTAACTGGTTCAGGAGCTTTCAGAGGAATAGGACATTTATGTACAGCCATTTCCTTAAGAAAGCTAGATACCTATGGCAAAATTTTAGTTACCCTGTTTGTAATTAGCTTATTTGCAAGATCAATTCAGTATTACACCAAGTATATGGAAATTGATTTCTATTTCTGCTTAGGTTTTGCTGTCGTCTTTATGATAAGTTCCTTTACAGCTACAACTTTAAACTTTGGATCATCAGATGATCCTGTAAGCTCATTTGGAACCTTAGGCTTAAAAGGTTTGATTGCAGATGCTGTTATCTGTTTATCAATTACTTTTGTAGTTCTTGATTGGCAGATAGCTCTGACCATGTTAGGAATTTGTTTACTCTCAAGAGTACTTATCGGTCAATTTATGTTAGTTAAAGGAATAAAGGCAAGCACAGATATGGTATGTGCTTTGCAGCTTATCACTGCAATTTTGTTAATGCTGGAGATTATCTTTACTAATGGATATTTCACCTTTGTAAATCCTGTTTTATTAGGACAGTAACCAAGATATTCAGTTCAATTTCCATTTGACAATTTGTAATACAAAAAAGCTCTTTTCTCACACTAATGAAACTTGTAAGAAAAGAGCTGATTTACTTACTGTTCAAATGGCTTATCGATTATCTTTTCAAGCTTATAAGTGCTGAATTTCACATCTGGCTCTTTAATCTCACCTAGCTTTAAACCGTATAGATTTTCAAAATTAGCTGATGTGATTGAAGCAAAATTATCCTCACTAATACCTTTAAAATCAGCTATAAACTTTAAGGTATATCTTACAAAAGCAGGTTCATTCTCAACACCTCTTACAGGAATTGGTGCTAGATACGGGCAGTCAGTTTCTACCATCATTCTGTCAACTGGCACATATTTAATAACATCTCTTACATTATCTGAACCTTTAAAGGTTGATATACCTGTAAATGAAATGTAAAAGCCCATATCAAGGCAGGCTCTTGCCATCTCAATAGTATCTGTAAAGCAATGGATCACGCCTCCAACATCACGAGCATTTTCAGCTTTCATGATGTCCAGTGTATCCTTTTTAGCCTCTCTTGCATGAATTACTAAAGGCTTGTGAACTGTATGAGCAATGTTAATTTGTCTAGCAAAAGATAGGATCTGAATTTCCCTAGTTTCAGGTGCATAGTGATAATCAAGACCAGTCTCACCTACAGCAATAACCCTAGGTGAACTTTCAAGATTTTTAATTAATTCATCATCTTTCCAATCAGGATCATCCTCAAGATTTAATGGATGAATACCTAAGGCCAAATAGATATTGTCATAATTCTTTGCAATTTCGCAGTTTTTAGCGAATTCTTTAGTTGTACAAGATACATTTAAAAAATGTGTTACACCGACATGATTTGCTCTTGCAATTATCTGTTCAATTTTGTCACCTGCCTTGCCTTCTAAAGATAAGCTTGAAAGATGGCAGTGAGAATCGACTAAATACGTCATGACTTTTCCTTTTATATTCTTTTCTTACAAATTGGTGCTATTTTACATTCATTACAAAGTGGAGCGCGAGCTTTACAAACATATCTTCCATGAAGTAACAAAAGATGGTGAGCTTGAAGAAGATACTTCTCGTCAATTAAAGGTACAATCCTATCTTCAACTTCTTTAACAGTTTTACCTAAACAAAAGCCAGTTCGGTTGCAGACTCTAAAGATATGTGTATCAACAGCAACTGTAGGCTGATTAAAGGCAACATTTAAAACTACTTTAGATGTTTTTGAGCCTACTCCTGGTAACTTAATAAGTTCATCATATGTAGATGGAACTTCTCCATTAAATTCATCGCAAAGCATCTTTGATAACTTTACAAGATAAGATGCTTTAGCTTTCCATAGGCCAATGGTTCTTATTACATTACCCACTGCAGCTTCAGGTAGTTCACTCATTTTAAAAGGTGTAGGTGCAAGTTTGAATAACTCTGGCGTGATCTTATTTACAGACTCATCTGTAGCCTGAGCTGAAAGCACCACAGCACACAAAAGCTCAAATGTATTATGAAATTTAAGCTCTGATTTAGGATTTGGAAAACACATTGACAAAATGTTCAGCATGTTTTCTCTTTGTTCTTGATTGAGTAATGAGTTTTTAGTTGCCATAAATTGAATCACACGTAGCATTTATTGATGATATTTTACATGCTGTAAGCTGTCTGTAAATCGAAAGATCAAACTATGGCAAGCAAAACACTCAAATGTAAAATGGTAATTCCGGTTTGAAAATATGAGATCTGCATTTGACCTTTAGTTTTTGCAAATAAAATTTTTAAAAATAGCCTTTCTTTAGTAAAATACTTAAGTAAACTTAAAATTTTTCTCAATATCTTTAGACTTTATAAAAAAAGATTTAAAATTCAGCGTGTAAGATATTTTATTCAAGTTAACTTAAGTGACATGTCTTGCTCAGTTGCCCTACAAGAGCAAACTATAAAAAAATCCATTTTATTAGCTTATTTGAACATTACCTTCAAGGTAGTGTTTATGTGTTTATTTTGATGTAATACGTTTTTGGATACACGTAATATCTATGGTTCACTATTTATTTTTATTCTTCGGTGCTGCAATCGTTAATAACTTTGTATTAGTCCGTTTTTTAGGTCTATGCCCTTTCCTTGGTGTATCAAATAAGATCTCGGCTGCAACCGGAATGGGACTTGCAACTTCATTTGTTTTGCTTATTACCTCGATTGCCTGTTACCTAGTTAATACCTATATATTAACTTTGTACTCTTTAGAGTCGTTAGAGTTAATCATCGATATTGTGATTATTGCGATAACTGTACAGCTTGCAGAAATTGTGATCCGTTTTGTATCCGTAGATTTATACAATTCTTTAGGTATCTACTTACCTTTAATTACCACTAACTGTATTGTTTTAGGTTTGGTTCTTTTACAAGGTTCTTTGTCCTTTAACTTTGCTGAGTCAGTAGCATTCACAGTAGGTGCTGGCTTTGGTTTTACGCTTGTATTAGTTCTATTTGCAGCAATAAGAGAAAGACTTGCAATTTCAGATGTACCAGAACCATTTAAGAATACTGCAATTGCCTTAGTTACAGCTGGATTGCTGTCAATGGCATTTATGGGCTTTGCAGGTTTTGCAGGAAGTGCCGCATGATAAATTTTGAATTCATTATTGGATTAGCTTTAATTTTAGCCGTTGTAGGTATTTTATTATCTATTCTGTCTTCATTTACAGAATCAAAAAGTGGCAATAGCAGTGAAAAGCGTATTGAAAAATTATTGCCAGGCATTAATTGTGGTCAGTGCGGATATCCAGGCTGTCAAGCTTATGCTAAAGCTCTAGCTGATGGCAAGGCCCAGGCTAATTTATGTAAACCAGCAGGAGCTGATGTTGCAAAACAAATTGCTTCAATGCTTGGTATTAACTCAGGTGATGTTGAAGATTATGAAGAGCAGCTTTTCTCACCAAGACAGGTTGCCTATATTCATGAATCACAGTGCACAGGTTGTGGTAAATGTAAGAGAAAATGTCCTGTTGATGCTATCTCTGGTTTATTAAAACAACCTCATGCAGTCGATCCTGAAGAGTGCATCGGCTGTGATGAGTGTATTAACAACTGTCCAGAAAAGTGTATTGAAAAAATAAGACTTGAACGCAATTTATCTCATTTCAACTGGAATATACACTCTGTTCAAATTAAGAGTGGGAGCTAATAATGTCATCTAAACAATTACAAAAAATTGCTCAGGCAAAAATTTGGAAGTTCTTTGGTGGCATTAAACCAAAAGAGCTCAAAGACACCGAAAACTGCAGAATTGAAGAGTTAAAGTTACCATCACTTATTTGTTTACCAATTGAAAAACATCTAGGTAAAGATGGTGAGATCTTGGTAAACGTGGGCGATCATGTTAAAAAAGGGCAACCTTTAACAGCTACAACCGGCAGATTAGTACCTTGCCATGCATCTACATCAGGAACTATTACCACTATTTCAAAAGAGCTTTTACCACATCCTAGTGGCTATACAGGTCTTTGCATTACCATTAAACCAGATGGTCTAGATGAAGAAGTCGATCTTGCACCTCTTCCTAATTGGGAGAGCATGAACAGTAAAGAACTTTTAGCCAGAATGCATAATTTTGGAGTAGAAGGTTTAGGTGGTGCTCAATTCCAGACAGACATTAAATTAAAATCAGCATTAGATGAGTCTATCTCTGGCTGTAATGTCCTAATAATCAACGGTTGCGAGTGTGAACCTGCAATTACCTGTGATGACAGAATCATGCAGGAGCGAGCAAGTGAGATTGCATTAGGCATCAAGATCTTTAACAAGATTTTAAATCCAAAGATAACCTTAGTTGCAATTGAGAATAACAAGCCAAAAGCAATTTCTGCTATGGAACAGGCTTGCGCACAAGTTGCAACAGTAAGAGTGATCCCTACTGTATATCCGTCAGGTTCAGCCCGTAATCTTATCAAGATCCTAACAGGTATCGAGGTACCTTATAACGCTCACACCTCAGAATGTGGCATTGTAGTAGATAACGTAGGTACCGTTTTAGCTGTGAAGGAAGCTATTGTAGACGGTCGTCCTTTAACCTCAAGAGTTGTTACAGTTACAGGTAATTCTTTAAAGAAAAAAGGAAATGTAAGAGTTCGCTTAGGTACATCTGTAAGATTTGTATTAAGTAACTATGAGTTAAATCCTGAGTTCCACCAAAGAATTATCTTAGGTGGACCTATGATGGGATTTACTCTACCTTCAATTGATGTACCTATTACCAAGTCTGTTAACTGCATCATGGCTCCAGGCTCAAATGAGATCCCAAGAATTAAAGAGCCATCTAACTGCATTCGTTGTGGTCGTTGCGCTAGAGTTTGCCCTAGCCGTTTAGTACCATATCAAATGTATAACCAATCTAAGGCTCATAATCATGCTGCAGCGCAGATGTGCGGAATTAAGGATTGTACACTATGTGGCTGCTGTACCTATGTTTGCCCTTCATATATTCCACTTACTGCTCAATTTAGATATGAAAAAGCTGTAGAAAAGCATATTTATGATGCAGAGATTAGAAACGAAAGAGCTAAACAGAGAATGGAAAATCGTAACGTTCGTTTAGCTGAAGAAGAAAAGGCTCGTGCTAAGAAGAAAGCTGAAGCATTAGCAAGAATGAAAGCTCAAAAAGAGGCTGAAAAGAACATGTCTCCTGAAGAGTTAGCGGCTGCTCGTCAAAAAGCAATTGAAGAAGCAAAAGCTAAGGCCCGCGAGAGAAAAGCTGCTTTAATGGCTGCTAAAGATGCTACTGCTACAGCACCAAATGTAACAGCAGAGGACTCAAAAGAAGCCCTAACTGTAAAGAGAATAAAAGATGTTGAAAGAAAAGCAATGATGGTAGCAAAGCATCAAGGCCATATTGAAACATCAATTCTGCCCAAAAAGGATGATGTAGAAACTAAAGTTGCTAAGGCACAAGCTGAAGTTGTTGATGTTCTACCATATGCATTAAGAACTCAGGCAGGTGTAAGAGATAATGTTTTAAATATTAAAGCTAATCACGAGCCTGTAATTGAAAATGAGAATCATCCATTAGTAGGATTAGAGCCTGATGATAGTCTGCAAAACCCAGCTCAAAAGAAGGTAATTGCTCAGGTATTACTTTCTCATCAGGAGCAGAAGGTTGAGAACAATACATTGCCACAGGCGTTAAAGAAAAAGACATTGAGATCTAAAAGGTAAAAAATGAATACTAATTTTAATGGAGTTTCAAGACAGAACTTAGGAATTGAAACAGCTCCACATCTTAAAGCACCATTGACCACTAAGATGATCATGGGAATAGTCTCATTATGCCTATTACCAGCATTTTTAGTTCAGAGCTTCTTTTTTGGCTTTGGTAATTTCTTTCAGTTCATAAACTGTTTGATTACAGCCATCGTCTGCGAAGTTGTGATTGCTATCTTAAGACACAGATCAGTTTTACATTCACTATCTGATCTGTCTTATGTGGTTACAGTAGCTTTATTAGGTATGACCTTACCTCCTCTTCTACCTTGCTATTACGCAATTGTTGCAACTGTGTTTGCAATTATTGTGGTTAAAGCTGTATTCGGAGGTCTTGGCAATAATATCTTTAACCCTGCCATGGCTGGTTTTGTCTTTATCGTAATTTCAAGTCCATCTGTTGTAGGTTTATCATGGGTTGCCCCTGCTCCATTTGCTTTTTCTGTAGCATCATTAGAGAAAACTGCAGCAGTTATTTACGATAAGAAAAGCGCTAATGCTTTAAAGAAAGAAATTGATGCTTTAAACATTACGTTATTAGATGAAAATACTGATGAAAGTACAATGTCAAATACAGATGAGGTTGTAGTTGATAAGTCATTAGCATCAACAGATACTGATGCTACTACTGGAGCTACTTTCCTAGAAGAGATAAAGTCGGCAAGAAAGAGCGGTACTTTATATAAGAAGACAAATGTAGATTTTCAGTCATCTGAGTATTTAGCTTATTTCTGTTTAGCTATTGCCTACCTTTTAGGTGGTCTTGCCCTGATTGCCTTTAAGATCATCTTAGTTAAGATGGTAGTAGTTTTCTTTGTAGCCATTGTTGCTTTCTCTTTACTGCTATCACATATCTTCCCAGGCTACTTTCTGCCACCGCTAGACACCTTACTCTTTGGCGGTACCATGATGGCTGCATTCTTTATTATTACCGATCCTGTAACTAATGCAGGTACATCAAAGGGACGTATCTACTTCTCAATTTTAGTTGCTTTCTTAATTGTACTCTTAAGAGCATTTGGTTCTTACTCAGATGCTGTAGCATTTGCAGTAATGCTTTCAAATGCAGCAGCTCCTTTAATTGATGTCTTAACTCACAGAAGACCTTTTGGCTACAGATACAAAAAAGGAGGACTGCAATAATGAAAAACACTAACGTAGAGACTCTTTTAGGTACTAACGAAAAAGAGACAAAACGCATGAATAAAGGACTACGTTCTTTATTGTCAGGAGTGTCTTTAGCTATTGTAGGTTCATTATGCGTAGGGCTTGTTCTGTATGTTGAGAACACCACTAAAGATCAAATTGCTGAAAACCAAAAGAACAGTATTGATGCTCGTGTTTTAGCTTTATTACCTGATGAAGCTAAAGATAAAGGAAATCAGATCACCTGTTATCAAATTAAAAAGAGTAAATACATTGGTTCTAACCAAAAGCTATTTGTTGCAAGCAGGGCTTCAGAAATCACAGGTTATGTTATGACCTATGAAACCTCAATGGGTTATTCAAATCCATTAGTGATGATTGCAGGTTTTGATAAAGATAAAAAAGTTTACAAGGCTGATATTCAGTTTTCATTAGAGACTCCTGGTCTAGGAGATAAAGTTGATAGAGCGCATGGTAATTTCCTAGATCAATTCTCAGGTTACGCTCTTGAAGATGCAAACTGGGATGTTAAGAAGCTTGGCGGTGACTTTGATTACATTACAGGTTCTACTGTAACCTCTCGTGCTACCGTAGTTGCTACCTCTATGGCTTTAAAAGAGCTTAACGAGCTCGATTTAAACAGATTTTCAAAATGCAGGACACAGAACTAAATGAGTGATAACTTAAAGCCTGTAGAAGGCAAACTTGATATTAGTGCAAAAGAAACAAAACTACCAAAAGAGAGTATTGTAAAAGTCTTCTTAAAAGGGATTTGGTCAAATAACCCAGGTCTTTGTCAGTTGCTGGGGTTATGCCCTCTGTTGGCTGTTACAACCTCTGCTGCTAGTGCCACAGGTCTTGCCTTTGCCACTTTACTGGTGCTTTGTGTAAGTTCTTTTGTAATTTCTTTAATTAGAAAGCTAATCTTTAAAGAAGTTCGCATTCCAATTTATGTACTCTTAATTGCAACTTTAGTTACCGTAGTAAGGTTCTATACTCAGGCTTATTTCCAGGATCTTTACTCTCAGTTAGGTATCTATCTATCATTGATTGTAACTAACTGTATTATTATGGGTAGAGCTGAAGCTTATGCCGGCAAAAATGGTCCTATTTCCTCATTCTTTGATGCTTTAGGCTGTGGTATTGGTTTTTCTCTAGTATTGTTTGTGCTAGGTGCTTTACGTGAGATCTTAGGTTCAGGTACTTTCTTTATGGGAGCATCTAATCTCTTTGGAGAGTTTGGTAAGTCATTAGAATGTACTGTAATGTCATCAGACTACACATTAATGGTTGCAATCTTGCCACCTGGTGGTTTCTTTATTCTGGCATTCTTAATTGCACTTAAAAACTTCCAGTCTAACTTTAAGCGCAATAAGATTGAAAACAGCTATAAAATTAAGTCAATTCAAAACTAGTTGAAATCTCAATTAAAAGGCGCTCGTGAATGAGCGCCTTTTTAATTACTTTTTCAGGCTATCTAAAAATTCCTCATAACCTTTCTTTCTTAATTTACATGAAGGGCACTCTCCACATCCATACCCCCAAGCATGTAACTTATCATGTTGTCCTTCATAGCAGGTATGAGTTTTTTCTACGATAAGTTTTACAAAATCCATACCACCTAATTCATAGCCTAGGTAAAAGGTCTGTGCTTTAGATTTGAACATTAAAGGTGTTTCAAACTTAAGATTTGATTCCATACCTAAATTTACAGCACGCTCTAAAGCTTTCATGGTGTTGTCTCGGCAATCAGGATACCCAGAATAATCTGCCTGTCCTACGCCGGTAATTACAGTATCTGCTTTAATGGTATAGGCATAACTTGCCGCATAGCACATAAAGATTAAGTTACGTCCTGGTACAAATGAGGTTGGTAAGTGATTTTCCTCATTCATAACATAGTCTTCATGAGCTTTTGTTAAAGCTGAATCTGTAAGATCTTTAAAAGACAACATATCTACTACTCTGTCGCCTTCATATTTTTTATATAATTCCTTATCAAAAGCCTTTAAAGCTTCTAAAAACTCTAAACGGCATTTCATCTCAACATCATGACGTTGACCATAGTTAAAACCAATGGTTGCAACCTTGTCATACTTTTTTAAAGCATAGTAAAGACAGGTAGAACTATCCTGTCCGCCTGAGAATACGACTAAAGCTTTACTCATAATTTACCTCACAAAAATCTAGTAAATTTTACTATATATGGTTCAAATGATTAAGTAGAAAAGTAACCGGCAAAGGCAAGTTTTTAGTAAAAATTTGTTTGCCGTTTAAGGCAAAAGGGCTCAATATTTCCGATATAAAAAATTAAATTCTTTATAATTCAATAAATAAAATAATTGGCACAACATTTGCATTATATAAAACATAAGAGCGAAAAGCTCAAAAATAAAATAAATTTGAGAGAAAAAAAACTATCTATTATCTATTTGGAGAAACGCTATGTTCAATACATCAATTACTGGTATAAATGGTTCACAGAAATACTTAGATACCACTTCAAACAACATTGCTAACGCTAACTCATACGGTTTTAAGAAGTCACGTGCTGAATTTGCCGATCTTTACACCAATTCTGTTTTCACAAGTTCAAAAACAGCTACCGGTATGGGTACTAATACTACTACTGTAGCTCAGCAGTTCGCACAAGGTTCATTATCAGGTGATACTGGTAATAACCTTGATATGGCAATTAGCGGTAATGGTTTCTTTGTGTTAGCAAATGAAGCAAATGATACAGCAACAGCTAACAATGGCGACAGAACCTACACCAGAAACGGTGCCTTTGAATTAAATCCAAATGGATATGTTGTTACAGCTATGGGTGACTACTTGCAAGGTTACCCAGTAGATCAAGATGGTAATGTTACAAATCTTGATATTACATCTACAAAAGCAATTAGAATTCCTAGTGACACTGGTGCACCTCGTGCTTCATCAAAGATTGGAATCACCTTTAACTTACCTGCTGGCGCCGATTCAAAGGCAACCAAGGCTGCTCACGGTTACCAGAACTTTGATCATACTGACAGCTCAACATATACTAATGCTTCATCACAGACTGTTTATGATTCATTAGGTGGAGCTCATACTTTGACTTACTACTTCATCAAAGATCATACCAATGACGGTACACAGAACCACCCTGGTAAAGTAACTAATGACGGACACACTATTTGGAACGTATTAACCTATGTTGATGGCAATCCTGTGGACGTAGCAAATGGCGTTGAATTATCTGTAGATGGTAACAGCCCATCTGCTGATGCAGGTACCACCTTCAAAGGTATTCAGTTAGAGTTCGGTACTGACGGTAAGTTAATTAATAATGGTCAGAATCCAGGTGTAATCACATTCACTAATGCCGGTGGCGCAAATCCTCCTGAGCAAGGTCGTGATGCCTTCACTTTAGCACAGGCAATGGGAGGTGGTGTTGATGACTCTCAGTCAATCGTAGCAGATCTTAACTACACTCAGTACGGCAGCTCAAAGTTCTCTGTAGGAGGCATTACAAATGATGGTTACTCAACAGGTGTCCTAGAGAACGTACAGGTTAACGAAGATGGTGTAATGATCGCTTCATACACCAATGGCAGAACCTCAAAGATCTGTAAAGTTGCAATGGCAAACTTCACAAACCCTCAGGGTTTAATCAAAGTTGGTGATACACAGTGGAAAGAGTCTGTAAACTCAGGCGAAGCTCAGGCATGCGAAGCTAATTCTGGTATGGCAGGTTCAATTAAAGGCGCTAACTTAGAGTTATCAAACGTTGAGTTAGCATCAGAATTAGTTGATCTGATTATTGCACAGAGAACCTATCAGGCTAATGCTCAGGCTCTGCAGACTCAGAACACTGCAATGGATTCAATCATGAACATCCGTTAGTAGTTTAGGTAAAGATTTAATTTAAGTTTCTCTTTTAGATAGTTGTGCCTCATAGTTATGCTATGGGGCTTTTTTTGCGATATATGACATAGACAAGTAACTAAATCAAGAATACTCTACCATTTCAAAAGTTGCTTTGTGCTCACACGCTTAACTTTTGCATTAGTCGTAATGCTTAGCATATGAGATTTTTTGGTAATCACATATTAAACAAACTAAAAAATCATTTCTTTATGACAAACAAAGATATCTCAAAGGATGAAATATGTTTAAGCTGATAAAAAATGTTTTCCTGCTTATTTCTGCATGTTTAATTTATCTGGGTGCGCTGAATCAAGAGGCTATATAGATCTTTCTGAAATCGTAAAAAACGATCTAAAATAACTGCAAACATGGCTGTATTTATAGATAAATATACTGATACAAAAAGATTTGCTACTAATGCTTCTACACCTGATCAGCCTACCTATAACCCAAGAGCAGGTCTAGATGATGCAAAATCTAGAATTATTGCTAGAAAAAGAGATGTTTTTGGAAAAGCTTTGGGAGATATTTTATTAAAAGACAATCATACAACTGAAAAGCTTGTAAGAAACATTGTTGCCCAATCTTTTGTTGATGCTGGATATAACGTTGTAACTGAAGATCCCGAGAACAAAGCAATAAAATGCAATATCACTGTCAACAAATTATGGGGGTGGACATCTTCTGGATTTTGGACTATTGGTATTGTTACAAATACAGAGCTAACCTTAGATTTATCTTATGAAAATAAATCAGATTCAATTCATACTTATCAAAAAGAAGAGACACGTGGCGGTTTTGTTGCTTCAAAAGACTGGAAAATTACGTTCAAGAATAACTTTTTTAGCGTAAAACAGGATTTGACTGACAAAATTAGAAAATCACCTATTTCTAAATAAAAACAAATATTAGCTCATGGCTCTAATCTGATAGTTGAATATATCAGATTAGAATGAGCATCTTTTCCTATTGACCTTCGATGAAGAACGAGAAACGTAGCAAGTTTTTCACGTTTCTTATGTACTACTCTCATAGAGCTTCATTTTAAGGGAAGATTAATAAAAAATTGGTTATCTTTCTCTGAATTGGTGCCATAAGGAAACTTGAATTACATATTTACCAAAAGCAAATCTGTATTCTGTTTTTTGTAAAATCGTTGGTAGATTTACAACGTCATCATGCTGTTGTACAGCGATAGCACCTGCCATATTTTTTATACAGAGTCAGAAACTCTCAAAAAAAGCCACATGGACCGAGAAAGATCATCTCATTAATAGTTAGTAATTTTGATAGAAATGGGAGTTGAGCGAAGAATACCTCGCTTTCATTATCTGTTGAGAACTCACTTTATTTGATTTTTTATTAGATCATAACATTACAAAGTCTGTACTGCCCCAAAATTCTACAATTTTGATCGTGATTAAAAATTTAAGATTAAATCTTCACCCTCATAGTGAAATTGCTAATAAGGCTTACAGCTTTTAGTTGCCTCATGCTATCATAATAAATAATAAAAATTTTCAATTAGTCATTTAGGATGTGTGTATGTTAAAGAAGTTATCTGTATTAGCGTTGTCAGCTGTAATTTTAACTGGTTGCTCATGGAGTCACGTTAAAACCGTAAATGCAGTTGATGCCGGCAATATTACTAAAGTTTGTGTTGTTGCCAATAGCAACAAGCCGGCTGATCCAGCTGTTCAGCAGATGATCCAAAATTCATTACTAACTTTAGGTGTTGACAACATTTTAGTTTCAGGTGAGTCAAGATCATACGAGAACCAGTGTTCAAACATGTTAAAGTTTTCAACACGTGGTGGTAATGCTAAGAAGATTGGCTTATTACACGTAAGATTCTACAAAGTTAACGACATTGATAACTTTAAGATTTTAGGTGAAATTTCTCATAAAGAGAAAGTTAAAGTTGCAGAACTACAGCCAATCGTTAACGATTTAATCAAACAGTTATTAAATAAATAATAGAATAATTACCAAAGTAGAATAGTGAGAAATCTCTATTCTACTTTTTTGATCTTAAAATAAAAAATAATTATGCCTAACTTTTATAAAGAATTAAAAATCTCAGCATTTGATGCTATCTCTAAAGCTCAAGAAATTGCCTCCTCTCCTATGTTATTCCAGACGGCATGTATTCTCTTAGATCATGGTGTATTGTCTGTTTTAGAAAATGAAAAAGACGGAATTACTGTTACTGATTTATGCAAAAAATGCGATCTTAATGAATATGCGTTAGGCGTATTACTTGATATGGCAGCTTCAGGACAGATTGTCCTTGTGTCAGAAGACCACAAGTACACTCTAAGTAAGGTTGGTTTCTTCTTATTAAATGACAATATGACCAAAATTAACTTAAAGTTTACTCAAGAGATCTGCTATAAGGCAATGGCTTCATTAGAAGCTTCTCTAGTTAATGGGAAAGCAGAAGGTTTAGCTGTATTTAATAAAGATTGGGAGACCATCTATCCTCATTTAGGAGAACTCCCTGAAAAAGCCAAAAAAGCATGGTTTGATTGGGATCATTTATATTCTCAGACTGCTTTTAAACAGGCAATCTTAGAGATGGACAAGCTATTCAAACCAAAAGTTATCTTTGATGTTGGTGGCAATACAGGAAAATTCTCAATTGCCTGCTGTGAAAATATCAAAGATGTGAAGATTAAAATCTTAGATTTACCATCACAAATTCAAATGGCAAAAGAAAATATTCATGCTCATGGTTTAGATGAGAGAATTGATTTTTTAGCATGTGACATTCTGATGGACAATAAGTTACCTGAGGGTGCTGATATCTGGTGGATGAGCCAGTTCTTAGATTGTTTTGCCCAAGAACATGTTCTTCATATTCTAGCAAGTATTAAAGCATCAATAAAAGATGACGCTCATGTATGTATCTTAGAGCCTATTGCTGACAGACAGAAGTTTAAGGCAGCAGACTTTGCTATTAACGCAGGTTCACTGTATTTCACAGCTGTTGCCAACGGCTATTCAAGATTCTTTACAACTGACATGCTTACCACATTGGTAGAAAAAGCAGGCTTTAAAGTTGAAAAAATAATTGATAACTTAGGAATTAGTAATTCTCTGTTTATTTGTAAAAAGGCTTAGCCATGAAGTTTGCACTTAACATTGATGATTATTCAGCAAGAGCTTTTGGATTTAACACTAAAGAGCAATTTACATCTTTAGCTTTAGGTGAAGTTGAAGCTGACATAAAGGCTGTAAATCCGAAGCCTGTCAATATCCCAATGATGACCGCAAGACGTCTTAGCATGGGATGCCGAATGGCTGTCGATATTGGCATTGAACTTTTAAAGTCTCATGAAGATATTGATGCTGTAATTTATTCTAGTGCTACTGGTGAAGAAGAACATAACTATAAGGTTCTAGAGTCTGTTGCTAAAGGAATAGATTGCTCACCTACTGATTTTTCAATGTCTGTGCATAATACTGGTGTTGGCAACTTTACCATTTTATCAAAAAAGAAGATCCCTTCTAGCTCTGTAAGTGCAGGTATAGATTCTTTTATGATGGCTTTAACTGATGCGTATGTAATGCTCTCATCAGGTTATAAAAAGATCTTAGTTGTCGATTACAACGTATCTATTCCACCTTTCTTTAAGAACTACTTAAAAAAAGACTTTCCTGATTATCCATACTCAGTAGGACTTGTAGTATCTAAAGGTAATGAATACTTGTTTTCAACTACTAAGATAAAAGCAAAGTCAGAATACATGTTTCCCGTATCCTTAAACTTCTTATTGAACTTTATCAAAAATGACGATGTTTTACTAAAGGGTGAACGACTTTTGTGGGATGTAAAGTTAAAGCATGAATAGCATTTTACATTGCGTTTCAGGCCTTTATAGAGTACTGATCTCATCAATATACTTTGCTTTCTTTGGTTTAGGTGCCTTAGTCATCTCCATGGTTTTCTTTAATCTCATGAGATTAGTGGTAACCAATAAAGATAAAAGAACCAAGATCTCAAGAAATATTACTAAATATGCTTTCAAGCTTTATCTATCTACAGCATGTCTGTTAGGTATTTTTGATATCAAGATTAAGAATATTAAGAAAACACAGGATGACACAGGTTGCATCTATATTGCTAATCACCCAAGTTTACTTGACGTTGCGATATTAGATTCATTTGTTAAGAATGCAAACTGTGTAATTAAGTCATCTCTTAAGAAAAATCCTTTTATAAGTGGAATTATTGCCTGCAATCGCTATGTAGCTAATTCTTTGAGCCCTGAAGATATCCTGAAGGATTGTAAAGAGTCATTAGCCAGAGGAGATAACTTAATCGTATTCCCTGAAGGAACAAGAACTATAAATTTTGATAAAATTAAGTTTAAACATGGCTTTTCAAGTATTGCTGTTGTAAGTAAAGCTAACATTAGGCCATTAGTGATTAACTTTGATGGTCTTGCTTTAAGAAAAAATGTTCCCTGGTATCAAATTTATAAAAAGAAACTGACCTACAAAATTGAGATTTTAGATAAGTTTGATACCAATGAGTATCTATCTTTACATCAGGATAAGGAAGTTTCTGCTGTATCAAGAGGAATTGCTAAAGAATTACAAACTTTAATTCAAAGTAAAGTTAACTAATGATTTATATTGATAAGTAAAAAACAAAACTGTAAACAATAAAGGAAATAATTATGGAACCATTGTATGACGAGCTTAAGCAGTTAATTATTGACTCACTTAATCTTGAAGACATTTCTATTAATGATATTGAGACTGAGGCACCTCTGTTTGTAGATGGTTTAGGCTTAGATTCAATTGATGCTTTAGAGCTTGGTATGGCTATTAAGCAGAAATATGGTCTTACTCTTTCAGCTGATAATGAAGAAATGAAGAAATGCTTCTATTCAGTAAAAACTTTAGCAGATTACATTAAAGCAAATAGACAGTAGTTATTATGACAAAAGAAGAGATCTTAAAACAAATCCAGGAAATGTTAGCTTCATTATTTGAGATTGATCCTGAGGATATCAAACCAGAAAGCAAACTTTTTGAAGAGCTAGAATTAGACAGCATTGATGCTGTTGATTTGGTGGTAAAACTACAGAAGACCATTGGCAAGAAGATCATGCCTGAGGACTTTAAGACTGTACGCACCGTACAAGACGTAGTTGATGTAGTCTACAAGCTTGTAAACAGCAAGTAAGCTCTAAATAAAGCAAATTGACATAAGTATGTTTAAAAAGATACTGCTCACCCTGTGTATAGTACTTGGGGTATGTTACCCTTTTGTAATTTACGCAGGTATCAAGTTGGAGCTCATAAAGTATGTGCTACCATTAGTTGCTGCAGTATTTTTATTAAGGCTTGTGTTGAGCGGAAGACAGCATTCAGAGTTTAAAGTACTAACCTGTTGTTCATTGATTACAGCTGCTATTTTATGTATAGGTTCAGCTGTTTTTAACAATTTAAGGTTAGTACTTTACTATCCTGTTTTTGTAAATGCGCTGTTTTTTGCAATCTTTTTCTTGTCTTTATATAAAGGTGAAGCCATTATCACCCGCTTTGCAAAATTGACTCAAAAAGAAGGACAACTTCCAGATTTTGCAATTAGTTATACAAGAAAAGTAACCGTAGTCTGGTCATTATTCTTTATATTTAATGGCCTCATTGCGTTATATACAGCCTTATCAAATGATATTGATGTATGGACACTCTATAATGGATTAATTTCATATATTCTTATAGGGTGTTTAATGGCTATAGAATTTGTAATCAGAATAATAATCAGAAAATCACATGACAGTTAAAACCTTAAGTCTTCATGAAGCAATTTATTCAAATCGAGATCCTAGAGAAGTAGTTGCTTTTGATAAAGACACCACCTACCATCTTTATGATCTGCAACTTATGGTTAAAGCTCTTTCTGTTTTTCTATCAATGTCAAAAGAAAAACGCTTTGCTATTTATGTTGAAGACTCTTATCTGTTTACAGTTGCTTTTGTTGCCTGCTTATATGCTAAAAAGATCCCTGTCTTTGCAGGTATTATAAGAAAAGACATGTGCTCTAAAGATAACGGCTGTTTTGATGCTATTATTTCTGATAAGAATTTTGATGATGTAGGAATTCCATTCTTTGATATTACAACTATTAAAGCTGCTGTAAGACAAACACCCTTAAGTGAAATTCCTTTAAGAAATCATGATGCTGAAATTACACCAGTTTTAGACAAAAATTTAAAAATTGAGTTTTACACCTCAGGCTCTACTGGTAAAAGTAAGAAAATAGATAAGACGTTAAGACATCTTGAGAATGACATCTTACATCTTGAGAATTTAACTAAAGTTCTTGATAACAGTGATAACTCAGCTGTAGTGGCATCTGTAGCTCCATATCACATGTACGGACTTACCTTTAGAGTCTTGTTGCCTCTTTTACGTAAAATCCCTTTTGATGCTCAGTTTATTAAGTTCCATGAAGAGCTTTGTGGTAACTATAAAGATAAAAAACTTATTTTTGTATCATCACCAGCCTTTTTAAAGCGTATTGATCCATCTTTAAAATCTCCAAAGATTATCTTTACACTCTCAGCAGGCGCATCAATGGATATTGCAGCCTCTGGCAAGTATTACGCTTGGTCAGAATGTGATATCACTGAGATCTATGGCAGTACTGAGACTAACTTCATGGGATACAGAAAACTCTCAGGCTCTGAAGAGTATTACACTCCTTTTGCTGAAGTAAGTTTTAAAGAAAACAATGGAGAGCTTTACCTTTACTCTCCTTTAATTGATAAGAAATACAAACTTGATGATAAACTTGAATTTAATGGAGACAAATTCAAGGTAATCGGCAGAAAAGATAAAGTAATTAAGCTTGAAGAAAATAGAGTAAGTCTTACTCAGATTGAAGATTTAGTCAAAAAGCATGAGCATATTACCGATTGTGTAGCTTTGCCTTTAGAAAAAGGTGATCGTACCTTTATTGGAATTGTTGTAGCTGTAGATGATGAGATGTATCAAGATTTAACAAGCAATGATAATAAAGATAAGATTAAACATGACTTTGTAAAATCAATTAAGAGCAGTTTAAAAGATCATTTACTCTTAGTTGCAATGCCAAGATATGTAAGAATTTTAAAAGAAATTCCCCTAAACAGCATGGGCAAAAAGATAAGCGCACAGTTAAGAGAACTGTTTAATGATTAAAACTAAAGAATACGAAATTAAAAGAATTGATGAGAATTCTTTTGAAGTAACAATAAAAGTAAATCCTGATCTTTTCTATTTTAATGGTCATTTTGAAGAACAACCTATTCTTCCTGGTGTTGTACAGTTAGGATGGGTGTATGACTTTTGCAAAGATGTGTTAAATCTTGAGCTGTCAGGTAATATTCCAACTATTAAGTTTACAGCCCCTATCCTTCCTAAGGATGAGATTGTTTTAAAAGTTGTACATAATCCTCTTAAGAACTATGTTAACTTTGAATATGACATTTTAAATACCATGAGTAAAGCAAGTTCAGGAAGGATCAAACTCTAATGAAATACTGCGCTATTGTGCCCTGCTACAGACATGCATCAACTCTTGACAGCGTGCTAAGTAGACTTGCAAAGTACAGCTTGCCAGTAATTGTGGTTGATGACGGTAATGACATTGAAAATGCCACAATCATCGCGCAGACTGTTAACAGTCACAATCTAGCTAATGAGCGTGTGACCTTACTAAAACATGAGATAAACCAAGGCAAAGGTGGCTCAGTAACTACAGGTCTTAAATATGCTTATAAAGCTGGCTTTACCCATGCTATACAGGTTGACTCAGATGGACAGCATTGCATTGAAGATATAGATCAGATCTTGAAGTTATCAAAAGACAATGAAGATTGTGTAATTTCAGGTATGCCTGTTTATGATGCTAATGCCCCAAGATCACGTGTTATAGGTCGCAAGATCACAAACTTCTTTGTGCATGTTGAAACCCTGTCATCCATGATTAAAGATGCCATGATTGGTTTTAGAGTTTATCCTCTAGAAAAGACAGTATCTGTAATAAATAAGAGTCATATAGGCTCACGTATGAACTTTGATATTGAAGTTTTGGTAAGACTAGTTTGGAATGGCGTTAGAGTAAAGTTCTTTGAGACCAGAGTAGATTACCCAAAAGGTGGTATTTCTAATTTCAAACCTATTGATAATGTCAAAATTTCACTTATGCATACTAAGCTTTGTTGCATAAGCGTTCTTACCTTACCAGTTAGGATCTTTAAAAATGCCAGATAGTAATAAGCATTGGGAAGAACAAAAAGAAGCAAAAGGCGGCTATTATGGTCTAAAGCTAATGCTTTTCTTCTATAACATAGGCGGAAGAGCTGTCTTTAGTATTATCCTTATTCCTGTAATGTATGTTTACTATCTTTTATCTAAAAAGCAAAGACTGATCTCAAAAAAATATCTTTCATTAGTTAATAAAACTCGCAAAAGTAGAGGCATGGAGCCTTTAAAATTACATCCTTTCTTTCATTTTCTCTCTTTTGGATACATGCTGCTTGATAAATTAAAAGCATGGCAGGGAGATTTAAAATTAGGAAAAGATGTAATTTATAAAGATAATTGTGAACATGAGATTAAACAGTATTATCATCAAGGCTTTGTAATTTTCTGCTCTCATTTAGGCGATATTGAAGCACTACGCGCCGTATATACTAAAACTGATGAGCACGTAATTAACTCTATTGCTTTTACAGAGCATGCTGAAAACTTCAATCGCATGATTAAGTCATTATCACCTGACGCTAAAGTCAATGTTATCTCAACTAAATCTATAGGACCAGATACAGCTATCTTACTAAAAGAAAAGATTGACAATTGTGAGATCGTTGCTATTGCAGCTGACAGAGTACCAACACAAACTCAGGCAAAACATACTGAGAATCGCGTTGTTGAGACTACTTTTTTAGGACAAAAAGCAAATCTCCCTCAAGGACCTTTTGTATTAGCATCTGTTTTAAAATGTCCTGTAGTTTTAGTGTTTGGCCTTAAAAATCCTAAGACCCACAAGATTGATATTGTCTGCAAAGATTTTGCAAAACAGATTATTATTGACAGAAAACAAAGAGAATTATCGGTCAAAAAGTATGCTGATGCTTATGCTAAGGTCTTAGAAGATCTTTGTCTTGAATATCCTTATCAGTGGTTTAACTTTTATGATTTTTTTAATACCGATAAATAAAAGTAAAGATTATCTAAGAGACTTATATGTATAGAAGACCAAAATTTATACTTTCTCATGAAGCCTTTTTTCCAATTTCTTTTCATGACACAGATGCCATGGGTGTAGTTTGGCACGGTAATTATATAAAGTTCTTTGAATTAGCCCGTGAAGCCTTTTTAGAAGAGATTAAATACGGCTATCAGGACATGAAAGAGGAAGGTATAGCCTATCCAATCACTGAATGTACCTGTAAATACAGAAAGTATCTTAGAGTAACTGATAAAGTTTTAAGAGTAGTAACCTTACTTTGTGAGTATGAAGGGAAAGTTGTCTTTCATTATGAGGTTTATCCAAAGGATAGTAATACCCTGTGTGCTTATGGTAAAACTGAACAGGTATGTATCAAAGCTACTACAGGTGAACTTATCTTTGAAACCCCTAAATCTTTATTGAATGCTATCAAAAAATATGAAAGCGAACAGAGGTAAACGAGGTTACAAAGATGAACAAACTTTTTAAATTTCTGTTTGTTTTTATAGCATTAGCTTTCTCATTTAATACTAATGCCTTAACTGTAAATGAGCTTAGCGCTCTTTTACAAAAAGATGCAAATTTTAAGGCATCTTATAAACAGGAGAAGACCTTAAACAAGCTCAATAAAATCTTGAAAAGCTCAGGTGTTGTCATCATCATTGAGAATAAAAATGTATTTTTCAGGCAAAATACACCTTTTGAATTAGAGCAAATTATTACTCCTAATCGATTTGCTCAAATCATGGATGATGAGATCAATGAGATCACACGTGATAACAATCCACAGTTGTTTGAGATCTCAAATTTACTTTTAAATATCTTTTCTATGAATGAAGTTAATGAAAAGTACTTTTCATATAAGCTTTCAGGAAATCTTAATAACTGGACTATAGAGATGAAACCAAATGATGAGCTTCTATCTAAGATCTTTAATAAGATCGCAATTCAAGGCTCAGATAAAGTAAAAGAAATCGTCATTGAAGATGTCTCAAAAGACACCACTAAACTTACTTTTAGTGATTATAGAACCGACAAGATTACATTAAACGTAAAGGAACAGTCATACCTTGTTAAATAAGACCTTTTCTCTTATTTATGTATTTTTGCTTATTGTACTAACTATTGTCTTAAGTCTTAGAATAAGCAATATTACTATTGATAGCTCAATTCTCTCTTTATTACCTACTGAGACTCAATCAAAAGTCTCAAAGACTACTATCGATACTTATACCAAAAGACTTGATAGACATGTAGTCTTTTTAATTAAAGATAATGGAGATGGAGTTAAGGCTTGTGATTTCTTTTATAAAGAACTAAAAAAAAACAAGAGTGTTGAAAACGTCATCGGTGCTGTTGATAAAAGAGCGCAACAGAACTTCAATCAATTTCTATACAACTATAAAACAGCTTTAATCTCTGAAAAAGCCAAAGCAAGAATGGAGAACAACTCATATGAAAAATGGGTGTTATCTACTCTTTACTCAGGTTTTTCAGGTGTTACTGAAAAAGAGATCATATCAGATCCTCTGTTGCTTACTCGTGATGTAGCCACATTTCTATCAAAAGACGTAAAAATCAATGTAAAAAATGGATATTTAAGTGTCACTGATGAGCACAACAACCTTTGGTACTTTTTAAATTTACGCACAAGTAGTGCCGGATTTGACATAAACTCATCTAAAGAGTTCTGCTCTTATGTAAATAGTCTTATCGCTAAAACCGAGTCTTTATATAAAGGTACTACTATTTTTAAACGAGGCACTGTTTTCTATTCAGACTATGCCTCTGCACTTGCACAAAGAGATTTAACTGTTTTAGGTTCAATTACGATTATTGGTGTCTTTGCTTTAATCTTTTTTGTCTTTAGAACAGTTATTCCTGTAGCTTTAACCGTACTTTCTGTTAGTACAGGCATCTTAGCTGGATTTGCCTTTTTATGTATCTTTTTTGATACTATAAATCTAGTCATCATTGGTATGAGTTTGTCTGTAGTTGGTGTAGTTTGTGACTACACTATCTATTACATGACATTAAGAGTAAGCTCGGATTGTACAGGCTCTTCCCTTGACACTATAAAGCAGATGATTAAGCCTCTTTTATTTGCTGTAGGTACTGATGTAATTGCCTATTTAATCATCATACTCTCACCTGTTACTCCTTTAAAACAGCTCTCAGTTTTCTGCATGGCAGCTATCACCTTTAGTTGCCTTACAGTGATATTAATTGAGCCTTATCTGTGCGCTCATGTAAAGAAAAAAGATTTCCCTTTAAAGAGCGTATTTAACGGATATTTAAAGCTTGTTGCATCTAAAAAAGTAAATCTTGCAATCATTGTCCTAATTGTTTTAACTACTGTCTTTGGTTTAAGTAAGTTTTCAGTAAATGACGATCCAGCTTCATTTCAGAATTTACCTGCAGTTTTAAAAATTCAGGATGATGAAATAGCCAGAATTACCAATCAGAAAGCATCTGTAAAATATCTTATTATTGAGGCTAATTATGAAGACAAGCTATTAAATATCAATGAGAGCTTACAACAGCTCTTAGAAATCATGATAAAGAATAGAGATATATCCTCATACAGAGCCATACCTCTAGTTTCTTTAAAGACTCAAGAGCATAACTTTTCTCTTATACAAAATACTCTAAAGAACTTAAAAGATCCTGTTTTAACTGAAAATATAGAGAATTTAGACAAGCTCTACAGTTATCAAAAGCTCTCATTAGACAAATTTATACAATCGCCTTTAGGTAATGCCTACGAACCGTTGTATATCAAAGGCTCTGATAACAGTCCATATGCCTTGTCTATACTTTTATATGACGTAAAAGACAGAACAAAGCTTGAAAATGAGATTTCACGTCTTACAGCCAATGCTTATTATTTAGACAGAAAAGATGATTTTATAAAGGTCTTTAGCCATTACAGAGTTCTAATCTCATATGTTCTGTATACCTTCTTAATAGTGATTTTTTTAGTATCAGTATTAAGACTTGGTGTATTAAAAGGACTTGTAGCTGCTGTTTTTTCACTTATAAGTGTGCTTTTTGCCCTTGCAACCATACTGCTTAGTGGATATCAGTTAAACCTCTTTAATGAATTAGCTCTAATCTTAGTATTAGGCATTGGAGTTAACTATACAATCTTTTTTAATTCAAATACTAATATCAAATCCACTTCATTAGTTGCAATAGTTACAGCTTTGTTAACTACGCTTTTAACCATGGGAGTGCTGGTATTAAGTTCTGTAAGTGCCATCTCAGGATTTGCTCTTGCACTATCATCAGGTATCGTATGTTCATTTGTACTATCAACCATCTTGCCTGAACTTTTAAAAGATGTTGAAAACAACAGTTTTGGGAGTGCGTAAATGAATAGAAATCATTTATTTTCAGCCATAATCTTCTCTTTACTATCATTACTTGTAGCTTGCAGCAGTACTGAACAAAAGAAAACAGATGAGTTAAAAGCTTATATCACCAAAGAGATTGAAATCTCTGTTCCTAAAGCTAAGTTTGATACTGAAGAGAGTTTTGATCAGCTCCTATCGACAACTTATAACGGGAAAAAGAGCTCTCTTTTAGTTTCATCAGTAATTAAGAAAAATTCTATTTCTGTAACAGGACTGACCCCCGGCTATCTAAAACTTTTTACCTTAACTTATGATGAAAGTGGAATAAATGCAGAATATTCAGTTCCAAAGGCCATGCTACCGCCTATAAATCAGGTATTACTTGATATAATGCTAAGTTATAAGAATGATTTAAATCACGACTTGCCAAAAGAATTTAGAATTATTGATAAAGGTAATGAAAGAACTATTTCATATGTAGATATCACAAAAATGAGAAAGGTGATTTACAAAATTGAATACAAATCAATGAATGGCAAACGATTACCTAATAAAATAATCAATTTTGAATTTAATTATACAATTAACTTTAAGTACGTGTAGTTTATGATTTATATCAATGATCTTACCTCAGTAAGCTCTTTAGGAACAAATGAATTAACTATTGTAGATAGCTTATCGCATACAGACAGATGCTACCTTACATATCGTGATGATCTTTTAAATGAACATAAAGGTTCATATTTTGGGCAAATTAAGGCAAAACTTCCAAGACTTGATGAGTACCATGAGCACAAGAGCCGTAACAGTGCTGTTTTAGCTTTTCTTACAGATTCTATTAAAGACAGTATCAATGAGTTAAAACAAAAATACTCTAAAGACAGAATTGCCATTATTTTAGGCACCTCAACCTCTGGACTTGATGAAACTGAGAATGAACTCAAGAAATTCATGCAAACTGGTGTTCCATCACGAGATTTCTACTATAAATCTCAAGAGTTTGGTGATCCGTCAATGTTTTTAGCTGATTATCTAGAGATTGATGGCCCAGCGTATACCATTTCTACAGCCTGCTCCTCTAGTGCTAGAGCTTTAATCTGTGGCAAGAGAATGTTAGAAAGTGGTCTTGTTGACGCTGTGATAGCAGGTGGTGCTGATACCTTATGCAAAGTGCCAATTAACGGTTTTAACAGCATGGGAGTGCTCTCACAGGAAAGATGCCTGCCTTTTAATAAAAATCGAGCTGGTATTAACATCGGTGAAGGTGGCGGTTTGATGATCTTATCTAAAGAGAAGGCTTCTCTTGAACTTTTAGGTGTAGGAGAATCATCTGATGCCTATCACGTATCATCACCTGATCCTAGTGGTGCAGGAGCTATAAGCGCTATGGAAATGGCACTTAATGACGCATCATTGACAACAGATGATATTGGCTATGTAAATCTGCACGGTACAGCTACCAAGTTAAATGATGCAATGGAAAGTAAAGCTATGGCATCTTTATTTAAAGGGAAAGTACCTTGCAGTTCAACCAAATATATGACAGGTCATACACTAGGAGCTGCAGGTATCGTTGAGGCTGCTATTCTATGTTACCTTTTAAAGCATGATCTTGACTTGCCTGTTCAGGATTTTTCTCATGATGAAATTGATGATACTTTAGATGAGTGTGGCTTAATTAAAGAGAAAATCAAAGCTAAAAAGAAAGTTATGATGTCTAACTCTTTTGCCTTTGGTGGTAATAACGCATCAATCATCATTGCTAAAGCATAATTAAAATTCAGGTTAAAACATGAATAGATATCTATCACCTCGTGAATACCTTCCCCATGAGCCACCTATGGTTCTAGTCGATGAGGTAGTTTACGTAGATGAAAACAAAGCCCTAACCAAGTGCTATGTTAATCATGAAGGAGTACTTTCTCCTTTCTTAAATGAAGATGGTAATTTACCCTCATTTTTTGTCTTAGAAATTTTTGCTCAAAGTGTGGGTATATGGAATGGCTATAATCAGCATGGTACAGGAAATAAAAACAAGATGGGCATGGTCTTAGGTGCTCGTGATCTGAAAGTAAAAGAGCCTTTTTTTAAGGCTGGATATGTACTTAATATCGAAGTTTACAAGAATATGTCAGATGGCACTTTAGCTAATTTTGAAGGCAAGATTTTTGTAAGTGACAAGGTTTCCACTGATAAAGAGAACAAAGAAGCTTTTGCTTCAGGTAGAGTCAATGTGATCTCTATTTGTGATGAGGATAAACATAAACTCTTCAATCGAGAGTAAAGATTTTTATAAAAAAATTGTATACAACCAATTACATATAAACGAAACTAAAAACTGAGTAAAAAAATATGAGAAGAGTATTAGTTACAGGAGCCGGGACTGGGCTTGGCAAGGCAATTGCAATTGAGCTCGGTAAACAGGGGTATGAAGTGGTCCTGCACTATAGAAATAGTGCTAAAGGAGCTAAAGAAGCACAGCACATCATTGAAGAGAACGGTGGTAAGGCTAGTACTGTTCAGTTTGATTTAACCAATCGAGAGCAGGTGAAAGAAGTACTTACAAAAGACATTGAAGAAAACGGCTTTTACTATGGCATTGTATGTAACGCAGGTTTAACAGCAGATGCAGCTTTTCCTATGATGACAGATGAGGATTGGGATGGAGTCATTCATACCAATTTAGATGGCTTTTACAATGTAGTAAAGCCTTGCATCATGCCTTTAATTGCAGCGCACGAAGGTGGCAGAATCATTGCTATTTCATCTGTATCAGGCATTATGGGCAACCGTGGACAGGTAAACTACTCAGCCTCAAAGGCAGGTCTTATTGGTGCTGTAAAAGCCTTAGCTTTAGAGGTAGCAAAGCGCAACATTACCGTTAATGCAATTGCTCCTGGTTTAATCGATACTCATATGGCTGAGTTAGATGAGACTGTAAAAAAAGAAATTCTAAAAATGATCCCTTTGAAGAGAATGGGCAAAGCACAGGATGTAGCTGACCTGACTGCATTTTTAATGTCAGATAAAGCATCCTATATAACACGTCAGGTTGTTTCTGTTGACGGAGGTTTACTGTGAGTAGAAGAGTAGCGATAGTCGGTCAGGGGCTAGTTACAGCTTTCGGTGAAACCTGGGAAGAGAACAGAATCAAGATTTTAGAGTGTCAAAATGCAGTAAGACATATGCAGGAGTGGGAGATTGTAGAGGGGCTTATCACTAAACTTGCAGCTCCATGCGACAACTTTGTAGCACCTGAGCACTATACAAGAAAAAAGACCCGTTCTATGAGCCGTGTATCTATCATGGCAACAAGAGCATCAGAACTTGCTTTAATAAACGCAGGTCTACTAGATGATCCATTTATCAAATCAGGACGAGTCGGTGTAGCTTACGGTTCATCTTTTGGCAGTACTTATGCTGTAAAAGACTTTGCTACCATGTTAACAGAGAACACCACAGGAGATCTAACTGCCAACTCATATGTAAAAATGATGCCACAGACTGCAGCTGTAAATATCTCTTTATTCTTTGGCATTACAGGTAGAATTATTCCTACCTCAACTGCCTGTACTTCCGGCTCAATGGCTATTGGATATGCTTATGAAGCTATTAAAAATGGCTATCAGGATGCAATGGTAGCAGGTGGTGCTGAAGAGCTGTCTGTTTGTGATGCTGGTGTCTTTGATACCATGTTTTCAACCTCATCTAAAAACGATACTCCAAAACTAACTCCTGCACCTTTTGACAAAGAAAGAGACGGTTTAGTCATAGGTGAAGGTGCCGGTACTTTAGTTTTAGAAGAGTATGAACACGCTAAAACACGTGGAGCTAATATCTTAGGAGAGTTAATTGGCTTTGCAACAAACTGTGATGCTACCCATATCACTTCTCCAAATCCAAAGACAATTCAGCTCTGTATTGAAAACTCAATTAAAGATGCTGGACTTTCACCTAGCGATATCGGTTACATTTCAGCTCATGGCACAGGTACTGCTCGAGGTGATGTCGCTGAATCTAATGCTACAGCTAATATCTATGGCAACAAGACCCCAATCTCAACTTTAAAGAGCTATTTTGGTCATACCCTAGGCGCATGCGGTGCTGTTGAGGCTATTACAGCTGTAAACATGATGAATGAAGGCTGGTTTAATCCAAACTTAAACTTACATGAAGTAGATCCTCAATGCGGTGATCTTGACTACATCATGGACAAACCTCTGAAAAAAGAAGTTGAGTTCATACAGTCTAACAATTTTGCCTTTGGTGGTATTAACACTTCTATGGTAATTAAGAGAGTTAAGTAAGTCTTAAGAGCTCGAGACCTCGCCATGATTGGCGTTATAAAAGTAACGCCAATCAACTCTTGACACCTAATTTATTACTTCATTTAGAGCTTTATCTTTTCGATTTTCTTTTATTTTTCAATTAAAAGATCTATTATTACAGGTTAATATCATCTAACTAGATCAAGAGTCTTTATTTAAGGATTTGTATGTTTAAAGTGCTTTTCCTTTGCCATGGAAATATTTGTCGGTCACCTATGGCAGAATTTATCTTAAAAGAGTTAGTAAAGAAGCTTAAGCTTGAGGACGATTTTATTGTCTGCTCTGCTGCCACTTCACAAGAAGAAATTGGCAACGGTGTCTACCCTCCTGTTAATGCTTTACTGCGTCAAAAAGGTATTGACTGCTCAGCTAAAAAAGCAAGACAGGTTACAGTACAGGATCTAAAAGACTTTGACTACATCATTGCCATGGAGCAGTTTAATCTGGATAATCTGTATGCGCTATTTCCTAAGACAGATAAGAGCAAGGTATATTTGCTTTTAGACTTTACAGATACTCCAAAAGATATTGATGATCCTTGGTATACAAGAGATTTTGAAAAAGCTTATTCTGAGATTTTAGTAGGTTGCAAAGCCCTGCTCTCAAGTCTTTACCATGATGGACTGATTACTCTTAATAAAGAGCAGAAAAAAGAACTCTCTGAGATTTAAAGCAGTTTGCACAAAGATGCTAAGTACAAACTGCTTAAGAAAGTTTAGGCAACTGTAAAGCCTAATAAAGACAAGGTGGTTCTGATTTTTTCAGGAGCATTTTTTATGGTAACTGATGATATCTCTCGTCTTTCACGATAGTTCTGACGCATTGCATCGAAAGATTTACCATCAGTAAAGGCATTCTTAAATTTAAAGCTGTCTCGTCTTACATCGTAAACAGAGAATACAAGTCTTGAGATTAAATCAAGATCAAGAGTCTCTACATTGCCTAAGTCAACATTTTCAATTTCTGCCTTTGGCATTCTATATGGTTTTGGCTCTTCAAGATTTAAAGCTTTTGCCATTGAGTGAGCGAGCATTACATTTGCTCTTCTTTTTGATTCATAAGAGTAGCCTGCAATATGAGCAGTAGCACCATCCACCTTTGATAAAAGTGACTTTACCTTGATCTCAGGCTCACCTTCAAAGACATCAAGCCAGACTTTAAGATCAGATCTCTCATCTAGAACTTTTGATAAAGCTTCATTATCAACTACATTGCCACGGGAAGCGTTAAAGAAGAAAGCTCCAGTCTTTAAAGATTTAAGCTCATTCTCACCTATCATGTACAAGGTCTTATCTGTACCTTCTTTAATTAAAGGTACATGTAAGGTCACGATGTCACAATTAAGACAATCTTTTAAAGTAGCATTGCATGTTGAGTCTCCATTTCTAAATCTTGGGGGATCACATTTAAAGATCTTAAGACCTAGAGCTTTAGCTTTATTCTCAACCTGGGTACCTACATGACCACAACCTACGATACCGATGCTCATACCATTAAAATCAAGAGAGTACCTTTGAGCCATTACAAGTAAAACAGAGAGAATATAATCACCAACACTCTCACAGTTAGAACCTTCAGCATTGGTGTAAGGAATATGCAATGAATCTAAAAGCTTGGTATCAAAGTGATCCATACCAGCTGTGGCAGTACCTACAAACTTTAGCTTATGAGCTTTCTTTAGGAGTTCAGAGTTTACCTTAGTGATTGAGCGCGTAATTAGAACATCCACATCTTCAAGATCATCACAATTGATTTCACGACCTTTTTTTAAATGAACCTCTCCGTACTGAGAGAAAACTTCAACTGAGTTTGGTAAAGCTATATCACAAAGAATTTTCATAGAACAAATTCACCAAAAATTTTAAAAATCAAAATATTAAGTCAATTATAAGCTATAATGACGTCATATTTTAAAGGAGTAATCTTATGTCTTGCTCAATTACCATTGACTATCACAAACATTCAACCAAAGCTTTACTATTAGGTTCAGGCGAACTAGGAAAAGAAGTAGCTATCGAACTCTTGCGCTACGGCATCGATGTAACAGCTTGCGACAGATACGATAATGCCCCTGCAATGCAGGTTGCTCAGCATCGAGCAGTCATTGATATGCGTGATCCTAATGAACTTGAGAAACTGATTTTAAAAGTAAATCCAGACTACATTATTCCTGAAATTGAAGCTATTTCAACCGAGACCTTAGTAGCATTAGAAGAGCGTGGTTTTAACGTAGTACCATCAGCTAGAGCTGCTAACATCACCATGAACAGAGAAGCTATCAGAACCTTAGCTGCTGAAGAGCTGTCTCTACCTACATCTCCATACTTCTTTGCTTCAACTGTTGAAGAGGTAAAAGAAAACATCCATAAGATCGGTTTTCCATGCATTATGAAACCAATCATGAGTTCATCAGGTAAAGGTCAGAGCGTATTAAAGTCTGAAGCTGATATTGAAGACTCATTTAAAGAAGCAGTTGAACATGGTCGTGGCGGTTTAGGTCGTGTGATTGTTGAAGGTTTCGTACAGTTTGACAGAGAAATTACATTGCTTACCGTAAACGCTGTTGATGGTATTCATTTCTGTGAGGCTGTAGGTCACCACCAGGTAAATGGCGATTACCATGAGTCTTGGCAGCCTGAACCTCTATCTGAAGAAGTACTAATGGAAGCAAAGAGAATAGCTTCAGCCGTTGTTAGCGCTTTAGGTGGTTTTGGTATCTTTGGTGTTGAGTTATTTATCTGTGGTAATAAGGTTATCTTCTCAGAGTTATCACCTCGTCCTCATGACACCGGTATGGTAACTATGATTTCTCAGGATATGTCTGAGTTTGCTCTGCACGTAAGAGCTCTTTTAGGTCTGCCTATCGGTAAGATCACTTTCTATGGTCCATCAGCGTCAGCTGCATTATTAGCTGAAGGTACTGGTGATGACATTATCTACAAGGATTTAGACAAAGCTTTAGCTGTTGCTCCTTCATCACAGTTAAGAATATTTGGTAAACCAGATATCAATGGTGAAAGACGTATGGGTGTTTGCCTGGCTCGTGGCAAGACCGTTGACGAAGCAGTAGAGAATGTTAAAAAGATGAGATCACAGCTCTCTTTTGATATTGAATAATTGTATTTACAAAAGATCTCTTAGAACGAATTTCTAGAGATCTTTTATTTTTCTACAATGGCAAAAGAACAAAGACTCGATATTGATGGCCTCAAAGCCATTGCAATTTTAGCAGTAGTTTTCTATCACCTTTTTGACCTTTTAAAGTCAGCACATTTTACAGAATCAACTCTATTTGATGGTGGATTCTTAGGTGTAGATATCTTTTTTGTAATCTCAGGATTTCTCATTACATCATCTGTTTTTTATAAGCTAAGTAATAATGACTTTTCATTACTTAGTTTCTATAAGAGACGTTTTTTAAGAATTGTTCCACAACTGCTCTTTGTTTGTATCTTTACCTTAATTATTGGTTACTTTCTGCTCTTTCCTAAAGTTTATAGAGAACTTAATATTGAAGTAACTAATGCCCTGTTATTTATTGGTAACTTCAGATTTGCAAACTTAGGTGGGTACTTTGCTTTAGATTCATCAGATAAGTTACTCTTACATACCTGGTATTTAGCTGTAACTATTCAGTTCTATATAC